>P_2C_Liq_3_UnCtyDRAFT_100025_pt1 | contig 37846 bp, 34 predicted proteins | sample Pon2CUnioCityCA_3_FD_9720 | JGI IMG/M metagenome (IMG submission 9720)
GTTTACACTAATAAATCAGTTATAATTATTGATAAATTTCACTCTGTTTTAAGTTTTAAAAAAGAAAAAGATTTAAGTTTATTAGATAATTTCTCTATTGATAATACTTCTACAAAAAATAAAATCTCTACGATTCATATGATTGGTAGTCATTGGTATTATAATAGTAGATTTGACTCTAGGTTTGAGCGTTTTAAACCAATTACTTCAAGTAAATATATTGGATCATCTACAAATGAAGAATTGATGAATTCTTATGATAATACTGTTTTATATTTAGATTTCTTTTTAAATGAATTAATAGAAAAATTAAAAAAATCGTCTAAGAAAACAATATTAATTTATCTTTCAGATCATGGGGAAATTCTTGGAGAAGATGGAAAATGGTTTCATGCTCAAAAACATCAAGCATCTACAAATCCTGCAATGCTGGTTTGGTATTCTGATAATTTTAGGGATAACTATCCTTTAAAAATTAACCAATTAAAATTGAAACAACAAGATTCTATTTCAACCGATTTTCTGTTTCATAGTATTTTAGATATTAGTGGAATAGAAAATTTTGAATATAAGAAAGAGCAAAGTATTTTTAAATAATATATAAGTATTAATTTTATTTCCTTTTTCCTTCGTCAGTAAAATTATCATTTAAAGCACGTTCTGTTTTAATAATACTTATTAAAATTGATAAAAGTACTAAAAGCATGGGTTGCCAAGAAAGTTCTTTGTTGGTAAAATTGGCAAAAAACAAACCTGCTAAAAAAGAAATACCAGCATAAATTAATAGATTTTTATTAAAAACGCTATTGGCAAAATCCCAAATTTGTTGATTTTCCATTGCTTTTGGTGTTCTGTAACCATACCCACCATTAATTTTTTTAGGAGGAAATTTCCAAAAAATAATACTTAATAAAAACAACAATCCGTTTGTAGTTGTTACATAAATTAAAGATTCACTCATATTTTTTTGTTTTGCTTACTGCTTCTTAGGTCGTAATAATCCCTCTTGAGCAAAAGAAGCTACTAAGGTTCCTTTTCTAGTATAAATATTACCTTTTGCCAATCCTCTTGCACCAAATGCGTTGGGAGATTCTGCCGAAAAAAGCATCCAATCATCAAAATTAAAGTCTCTAAAAAACCACATAGAATGATCTAAACTTGCCGTTTGAGTATTGCTAAAATTATATTTGCTAGCATTCGGGTTAAAAGCTGCATTTAAAACATTGTAATCAGAAATATAGGTTAATATTTCTTGTTTAGTTCTGTAATCTAAATTCTTAGAATTTCCTTTTAAACGAAACCAAACTTGCTCGTTAGCAGGAAGATCTTTTGGGTCTAATGGATTTGGAACTCTAACAGGTTTAAACTCTATAGGTCTTTTTACACTTAAAAAAGCTTTGGTAGATTTTGGTAAAAAATCACCAAATTGATCTAACATATCATCCCAACTTAATAATTCTTCGGGTTGTTTTAGGTCTTTATTAAATGTTGTTTGATGCTCAAAACCATCTTCTTTTTGATGAAAAGAGGCAGCCAAAATAAAAATTGTTTTTCCTTTTTGGCTTGCAGTAACTCTTCTTGTAGAAAAACTACCACCATCTCTCATTTCTGCCACATGATAATTTATTGGCACAGCTAAATCTCCTGCTTCTAAAAAATAAGAATGTAAAGAGTGTAAAAACCTATTTTCTGGTATGGTTCTATACGCTGCGTTTACTGCTTGTGCTAATACTTGCCCACCAAAAACATTGGGGCTACCAATGGTATAACTTTCTCCGCTAAAATTATTTTCTCCTACATCAGTTAAGTTTAAAAGTGCAATTAATTCTGTACTTGTTTGCATTTTTTTAATTTTTAAATGGAAATTTTTGTTGAAACGGCGTTGGTTGTATCTTTTGCAAAAATAACTTTAATATTTTGTTTGTAATATTTTTTTTATGACGAAGATACATCGTTAAATCTTGTGGTACAGCACCTACAGAACTTTTAATATCGCTAGCAGTTCTGCCAAAATTAATTTTAGATAATTTACGTTCTATGGCAATTTCTATATAGGTGTATAGCATTCTTTGGTAAATTGCATATGGTTTATTCCATTTATAATTTATCCCCACAAAATGTGCATCTAAATTGTTATTGTTGATAATTCCAGACATAAAACCCACAAGCGTTTCCTCTAAATAAAAGGCTTTTAAAATATAATTCTTGCCAAAATGTTGCTTTAAATCAATGTAGGTTTCTAAATTAAATTCACCCAAATTAAAATTAGAGTTTTCAGCTACTTTTTTATACAAACTTGTCATTTCTGGCAAGGTTGTTTCAATATTTTTTGCTGTAATGTTTTCTATGTTTAAAACAGCACTTTGTTTGAAGGCTTTTTTAGCTTTTACTCTAAATTTGGTTTTCATAGCAGCCAAATAATCTGCAAAATTTTGCCAATTTTCATCTATTTTTAATAGCATATTGGGTTCTACAGAAAACGGATTGTAACTTACTTTTTTTAATTCGTCTGTTATAAATAAAGATTCATTTGTAAAATCTTTTAGTAAATATGCATCGATATTATTTTTTAAGGTAGCATTCGATTTTACAAAATGATTAATGGCCTTTGCCAATTTTAAAATAACCTTTTGTTTTTCTTGATTTTCGGCAATAAATAATCCATGTTCTCCACTTACAAAAGTATTACCAGAAATTAACAAACGTAAAGGTTTGTTTTCTTTTAATATACCAAGTTTTCTGCCTAAAATTTTTAAAAAATCAAAATCGTTTTGCAATGCATGTATATAAAAGTTAATAATTTTAATGGTTGAAAAAGCAATGGGTGTTTCGTTTTCATCAACCAAAACAATATAAGAAAATGTAATTTTTGGATGATTTTTTTCAATTGACTTTAAAAAATCTCTATGAAAATAAATATTATTTTCACAATCTAAGGTTTCCCAAATTTTTTGGGGAATTTTATCAATAGAAGTAAAAAATAAAGCTGTATTTNTAGGCTTACAAGAAATCAAATTTATATACTAAATTAGTTAAATTACAAACCTCTAAAATAAGGCTTTTAGTTTATAATTTGTGGTTGTAAGGTTTTTAAGAATATATTATCTAATTATAACGTTTCTTTAACAAAGTTGCTTTAAGTGTTTAAGTGGGGCAAAATTCTAAAAAACTATCTTTGTAACAATTAAAAATATTTATTCGATTTATACAAGCGAGTACAACTAATAAATTTATGAGAAAAATTATTCTTGCCATACTTGGCGTTTTAGCTATTATAGGAGCTATACTTTTAGGTAATTATATTGTAGCTAAAAATCAGAAACCAAAACTAAAATTTAAAAAGCAAATAAAAACTGTTTTTGTAACAGACGTACAAAACAAAAATATCCCTGTTATTTTAACTGCAAGTGGTAATTTAACTGCAAAAAATAGAATAGAAATATTTTCTGAAGTACAAGGTGTTTTAAAAACAGCCAACAAAGCATTTAAACCAGGCACAAAATATGATATAGGTGAAACACTTTTAAGTATTAATAGTGAAGAGTTTTACGCAAGTTTACAATCTCAAAAAAGTAATTTATACAACTTAATAACGGCTATTATGCCAGATATTAGGTTAGATTATCCTGATGAGTTTTCTAAATGGCAAACCTATTTAAATGGTTTTGATCTTAATAAATCTGTGCCTAAACTGCCAAATTTTTCTACTGATAAAGAAAAATATTTTATTTCGGGTAGCGGTATTTTAACAGCATATTACAATGTAAAAAATTTAGAAGTTAGGTATACTAAATATCAAATAAGAGCTCCTTATTCTGGTGTTTTAACAGAAGCTTTAGTAAGCCCAGGAACCTTGGTTAGATCTGGACAAAAATTAGGAGAGTTTATAGATCCAAGTATTTACGAGTTAGAAGTTTCTGTAAATGCTGCTTATGCAGATTTATTAAAAGCGGGGAATTCTGTAGACTTAACCAACTTAGAAAAAACAAAAAAATATACTGGTAAAGTAGTTCGTGTAAATGGTAGTGTAGATCAAGTATCGCAAACTATTAAAGCTTATATAGATGTAAAACATCCAGATTTAAAAGAAGGTATGTTTTTAGAAGCCAATTTAGTTGCAAAATCGATACCAGAAGCCATCGAAATTTCTAGAAAATTATTGGTAGATAATGCTGCTGTTTATACTGTTAAAAATGATAGCATTTTAACCTTAACTACTATAAACCCTGTTTATTTTGGCGCAGAAAATGTGGTTATTAAAGGCTTACAAAATAACAACAAAATTATTACACAACCTTTACCGGGCGCATTTGATGGTATGGTTGTAAAAACTAATAAAAAGTAATTATATGAGAAAGATAATTGCCTATTTTATTAAATACCATGTTGCCGTAAATGTAATTGTTTTTGCCTTTTTTGTATTTGGTATTATTGGTGCTATTAGCATGAAATCTTCCTTTTTTCCATTGGTAGATTCGCAGTTAATTAGAATTACCTTGGCATATCCAGGAGCATCACCAGCAGAGATGGAAGAAGGTGTAGTGCTTAAAATTGAAGACAATTTAAAAGGGATTGTTGGGGTAGAAAGAGTAACCTCTGTTTCAAGAGAAAACACTGCAAACGTAAATGTAGAAGTAGAAAAAGGAAAAAATATAGACATTGTTTTATCAGATGTAAAAAATGCAGTAGATAGAGTTCCTTCTTTTCCATCTGGCATGGAACCACCTGTAATTGCTAAGGTAGAAAGCATAAGGCCTACCATTAGTTTTACCGTTAGTGGAGAAAATGTTTCTTTAAAAGCTTTAAAGCAATACGCTAGAAATGTAGAAAACGATATACGTAGTATCGAGGGTATTTCTCAGGTAGAAATTTCTGGTTTTCCAGAAGAAGAAATAGAAATTGCTGTACGTGAAAATGATTTACGTGCCTACAACTTATCGTTTACAGAAGTGGCAAATGCTGTTAGAAACTCTAACATTTTAATTACAGGAGGTAACATAAAAACAGTAGAAGAAGATTATTTAATTAGAGCAAGTAACCGTTCTTATTATGGTATAGAGTTGCAAAATTTAATTGTTAGAACAGAAACTAACGGAAATATTATTCGGTTAAAAGATATTGCTACTTTAAGAGATACTTGGTCAGAAAACCCAGACAGACTTTATTATAATGGAAATTTAGGAATAGATATTACTGTAAGCAATACCAATAACGAAGATTTAATATCTTCTGCAGATAAAATTAAAGACTACATTTACAAATACAATCAACAACAACAAAACGTACAATTAAGTGTTACTAGTGATAGAAGTACAACATTAAAAGATAGAACTTGGTTACTAACTAAAAATGCAATTTCAGGTATACTCTTAGTACTTTTCTTTTTAGCACTTTTCTTAAACTTACGCTTGGCAATTTGGGTAGCTTTTGGTTTGCCAGTTGCTTTTTTAGGGATGTTTATTTTTGCAGCCCAATTTAATGTAACCATCAATGTTTTGTCTCTTTTTGGGATGATTATTGTTATCGGAATTTTGGTAGATGATGGTATTGTAATTGGAGAAAATATTTATCATCATTATTATGATTTAGGAAAATCTAAAATTAGAGCAGCTATAGATGGTACAATGGAAGTAATTCCACCAATTGTTTCTGCAATCTTAACCACAATTATCGCTTTTTCAACCTTCTTTTTTGTAGATGGTAGAATTGGGAGTTTCTTTGGAGAAGTATCTACTATTGTATTGTTAACACTAACAGTTTCTTTAGTAGAAGCTTTAATTATTTTACCAGCACATATTGCACATTCTAAGGCTTTAGATAGAAAAAAATCAGAAAGTGGTCACCTTAAAAAAAATAATAAAATAGATGTTTTTTTTACAAAAATAAATAAAGGTGCAGATAAGTATTTAGGTAAATTTAGAGACAATTATTATGTACCTTTTTTAAAGTTTTCTTTAAACAATAAAATCTTTGTTTTCTGTTTGTTTGTAGCAACCTTACTTTTAAGTTTTTCTGCTTTAAGAGGTGGTATTATTAAAAGTTCTTTTTTTCCAAGAATTGCTAGTGATAGAGTGCAAATTACTTTAAACATGCCACAAGGCACCAACGAAAAAATTACAGATTCTATCATTTCTATGATAGAAGAAAAAGTTTGGGTGGTAAATAAAGAATATTCTGCAAAGCAAACTGGAGATGCAGATGTGGTAGAAAACGTAATAAAAAGAGTTGGTCCAGGAAGCGCAAATGCAACATTAAGTGTAAACCTTTTACCTGGAGAAACTAGAGATTTTTCATCACCAGAAATTACAAATGCAATACAAAAATTAGTAGGAAAAGTTTATGGTGTAGAAAGTTTGGTTTTTGGTTCTGGTGGTAATTTTGGAGGAAGTCCAGTTGCAGTTTCTCTCTTAGGAAATAACATTACAGAGCTAAAAGCAGTTAAAGATGAGCTGAAACAAATTTTAGAAAACAACCCATTACTAAAAGACGTAACAGATAACGATCCTGCAGGAATTAAAGAAGTTCGTATACAACTAAAAGACAATGCTTATTTACTAGGACTAAATTTACAGTCTATCATGTCTCAAGTACGTGCAGGTTTTTTTGGTTTTCAAGCACAACGTTTTCAACGAGGTCAAGACGAAATTAAAGTGTGGGTTCGTTACGATAAAAAAGACAGATCTTCTATAAACGATTTAGATGATATGCGTATTGTAACGCCAAATGGCTCTAGGGTTCCGTTTTCTGAAATTGCAACGTATATCATAGAAAGAGGAGATATTGCTATCAATCATTTAGAGGGGAAAAGAGAAATACAAATTACTGCAGATTTAAAAGATTTAGAAACCAGTGAAACAGAAATTTTAGACAATATTAAAAACAATATTATGCCAGAAATTCTGTCTAAATATCCAACTGTTTCACCTTTGTATGAAGGGCAAAATAGAGAAGCTAAAAAAACAACAGATTCTGTAAACCTAGTTGGTCCAATTATTTTGTTATTAATTTACATTGTAATTGCATTTACATTCCGTTCTTACAGCCAGCCAATTCTACTAATTTTAATGATACCTTTTAGTATGATTGGTGTTATTTGGGGGCATTATGTTCATAATTTTTCAATTGGTATTTTATCCTTTTTAGGTATTATAGCTCTAATAGGAATTATGGTAAATGATGGCTTGGTATTAATCGGTAAATTCAACAATTATTTAAAAGAAGGTTTTAAATATGATGAAGCTTTGATAAAAGCAGGCCAATCTCGATTTAGAGCTATTTTCTTAACTTCTTTAACAACAGTTGCCGGTTTAGCACCGTTAATTTTCGAAAAAAGTAGACAAGCACAATTTTTAATACCTATGGCAATTTCTATTGCATACGGTATTGCCATTGCAACAGTATTAACTCTGGTTATGTTACCTATGATGTTGGCAGCTTCTAACAAAATTAAAGTACATATAAAGTGGCTTAAAACAGGTAATAAAATCACCAAAGAAGAAGTAGAAAGAGCTATTATAGAAGCAGCGTATGATGAAGATGATATAGAAGAATTGCCTGCTGCAGACCAACCTTTAAATATAAATGCTAAAAATAGTACAAATGAAATTGAATAAAAACAGCATTATATACCTTTTAGTTTTTGTTGCTTTCCAAGGATTTTCTCAAGAAATTTTAACCAAAAAGGAAGCCTTAGAAATTGCCTTAGAAAAAAATTTCGGTATTAAAATTGCCAACAATAATTTAGAAGTTGCTAAAAATAATACCAGTATTTTTAATACTAGATATTTACCAACAGCCACCTTAAATTCTGGTGCAGATTATAGAACCAACAATCAAAAAATTGTTTTTACAGATCCACAAACTGGTAACGATTCTGAAAGAGTTGGTAATGGTGTAGTAACTAAAAACTACAATGCATCTATGGGTTTAAATTATACTATTTTTGATGGTTTGGGCAGAAAATACAACTACAAACAACTAAAAGAAACTTATAATTTAACAGAGTTACAAGCCAGAGAAACCATAGAAAACACCTATTTACAGTTGTTTACTTTGTATTTTCAAATTGCACGTTTATCAGAAAACACCAATAATTTAAAAGAAGCTTTAGGCATTTCTAAAAAACGTTTAAAAAGAGCCAAATATCAATATGATTATGGGCAATCTACAAAACTAGAAATGTTAAACGCAGAAGTAGATGTAAATAACGATAGCATCTCTTTAATTACTGCACAACAACAATTAAGTAACGCAAAAAGAGGCTTAAACGTAGTTTTAGGAGTAGAAAAAGACGTAAACTATGTTGTAGAAACTCAAGTCGATTTTAATAAAATGTTAGTTTTTGGTGAGCTAGAACAAAAAACTTTGGCAAACAATAGTTTGTTAAAACAAAACGAACAAAACATTGCTATTAGCGAGTTTAACATCAAAATAAACAAGGCAAATTATTTTCCATCGTTAAACTTTAATGCCTCTTATGGATTCAATAGAACAGAAAATGAAAACTTAGTAAATCCTTTTGGTGCGCGCTTAATAACTTCTGATGGTTTAAATGCAGGTGTAACTCTATCTTGGAATATTTTTGATGGTGGAACTACAAAAACACGAGTTGCTAACGCTAAAATTGCATTAGAAAATCAAGAAATTTTATTAGAGCAACAAAAAGTTACTATTAAAAACACCCTAAAAAACACTTGGGAAAACTACAATAATCAACTTTTTATATTAAAAGCACAAGAACAAAACGTGTTAACTACACAAAATAACTTTGATAGAACACAAGAGCGTTTTAAACTAGGGCAAGTAACTTCTATAGAATTTAGACAAGCTCAAATTAATTTAATTAATGCAAAAACAGCTTATAACAATGCTAAATTTGATGCCAAATTAATTGAATTGCAACTCTTACAGTTGAGTGGAGATATTTTAAATGTAACTTTTTAAAAAACTGATATTTGTCATAGTATAAAAAAGTCATTCATTTTAATTTTACCAATAAATTAGAAAAGATGAAATTTTTAAACATACCCTTAGTTTCGTGGACAAATGGTACAATAATGATTGGTGTATTTGTATTGGTAGTAATTGGCTTAGTTGCTGCAATATTCTTGTTGATGAATAGCGATAAGAAATCCACAAAATAATAATTTGGTTCGTATTTTTTAGGCTCAAGTATCTACTTGGTTTTTTTGTGTTTTATGCTCTAGTTAGATAACTTTTCTGTAAATTTATCTTTTAAAATAGTTTTAAGATGAATACAGATATGATTGCTAATTTCGGTTATTTATTCGAAAAAGAATTGTTAGAAGAAATAAGTAAAATAGGCATTACAAAAAAATTTAAGGCAGAGAGCCCAATTATAGAGTTAGGAGATTATATAAAGTCTATGCCATTACTAATATCGGGTGCTATAAAAATACTTAGAGAAGACGATAAAGGAGAAGAATTAGTACTCTATTATTTAGAAAAAGGAGATACTTGTGCCATGACATTGTCTTGCTGTATGGGACAAACCAAAAGTAAAATTAGAGCAGTTGCAGAAACTGATGTTTCTTTAGTTTTATTACCAAAAGAAAAAATGGCAGATTGGTTAACTTCATATAAAACTTGGCAATCTTTTATATTACAAAGCTATCATAATAGAGTAGAAGAACTTTTGCAAGCAGTAGATACCATTGCTTTTTATAAAATGGACGAGCGTTTGTTTAAATACTTAAAAGACAAAGCTATGGTTACACATAATGATGTTTTGCAAGTAACTCATAAACAAATTTCAGAAGATTTACATACCTCTAGAGTTGTAATTTCTAGGTTGTTAAAAAAGCTAGAAAACGAAGATAAAATTCAGCTTTTTAGAAACAGTATAAAAGTTTTAGAACTGTAACATAGGTTACTGTAGAAAAGAAAACTACATCTTATTTTTGTAAAAAAAAAAGATGAGATTACTTACATTACTTTTAGCATTTACAGTATTTTTTAGTTGTAAAGATACTAACAGACCTTCTTACTCTAAAAAGAATGTGGCAACTGCAAAAAACATACATCAACATGAAGGTAGAAAACTTATGGAAAACAAATGTTATGTTTGCCATAGTCCTTCTGCTTCGCATGATGATAGAATTGCACCGCCCATGGTAGCTATTAAGAAACACTACATATCTTCTAAAACCACTAAAGAAGAGTTTATAAAATCTGTACAAAATTTTGTAAAAAATCCAACCAAAGAAGCTACCAAAATGAGAGGTGCTGTTAAAAGATTTGGAGTAATGCCAAAACAAGCTTTTGCAGCAGACGATATTAAAAAAATTGCCGATTACATTTTTGAGAATGCTATTGAAGAACCAGAATGGTTTGAGTCTCACTTTAATGAAGAAAGAGGAAAAGGAAAGGGAAATGGAAAAATGAAAGGAAGGCAAAACCATAAAATGGGTGAAAATTTAAAAGATTTACCAACTTCAGAAAGAGGTTTGCAATTTGTACTTTCTACAAAAGCGGTTTTAGGTAAGAATTTAATGGGTAAAATACAAAAAGAAGGCACTTTAGCAGCATTAAAATTTTGTAATGTAAAAGCATATCCTTTAACAGATAGTATGTCTGTTTACCACAATGCAACAATCAAAAGAGTATCAGATAAACCTAGAAACCCTAAAAATGCAGCCAATGTAGAGGAACTAAAAATAATTAATTCATTTAAAAATGATGTAGCCACAAACAAATATTCAAAACCCATAGTTGTAGAATCTTCAAATCACGTAAATGTATATTATCCTATAAAAACAAATAGTATGTGTTTGCAATGTCATGGTACACCTAAAACAGATATTACAGTAAATACACTTGCTGCCTTAAAAAAATTATACCCAAATGATAAAGCTTTGGGCTATAGTTTAAACCAAGTTCGTGGAATTTGGAATGTTTCATTTAGTAAATAATAGTTCTTTGGCATGAGCAAATTTTCAGAAATAATAAATCAAGAAAAACCGGTTTTAGTAGATTTTTTTGCAAAATGGTGTGGACCTTGTAAAATGATGAGTCCTATTTTAAAGGAAGTAAAAGACACATTGCAAGATAAAGTTGCAATTCTTAAAATTGATGTTGACAAAAACCAAGCTATTGCAACAAAATACCAAGTTAGAGGGGTGCCAACATTAATAATTTATAAAGCAGGGAAACAAGTTTGGAGACAATCTGGAGTTGTACAAAAAAATGAGTTAATTAGAATTTTAAATAGTTTTAGTTAGTTTTTCTAGTAGTTGATTTTAAAAGCACTTGTGTATGCAGGTGCTTTTTTACTTTAGATACAATCTAAACTATAAAATCCACCACAATTTTTTGTTCTTTTTTTAGAGAATTGAGTAATTAAATACGCAGTTGTAATTAGGTTTCTCAATTCACATAAATCCATAGAAAGTTCAGAATAATCATACAAACGCTTATTGTCTTCGTATAAAACACGTAATCGTTTTTCTGCACGATTTAAACGTTCATTAGAACGTACAATACCAACATAGTTGGTCATAATGGTTTTAACCTCATTTCTAGCGTGAGAAATTAATACATTTTCCATATTTTTTTTCAGACCACTATCATTCCAAACAGGAATATTTTCAGGTAATTTTACCTTGTTAAACTTCTTAGAAACATTTTTAAAGGCATTATGAGCATACACCAAACCTTCTAACAAAGAGTTAGAAGCTAACCGGTTTCCACCATGTAAACCAGTTCTAGTAATTTCTCCACAAGCATATAGTTTTTTTATAGAAGTTTTTGCTTTTTTGTTCACATTTACGCCCCCACAAATGTAATGAGCAGCTGGTACCACAGGAATATAATCTTTAGATACATCAATATTTAAAGACAAACACTTTTTGGTGATGTTTGGAAAATGCGCCGCAAATTTTTCCATATCTAAGTGTGTACAATCTAAATACAGGTGTGGTTTACCGCTTTTTTTAAGTTCGTTATCTATTGCTCTTGCAACAATATCTCTAGATGCTAATTCTTCACGTTCATCATAATTATGCATAAAGAAATTACCATTAAAATCTCTTAATTTTGCACCAAAACCTCTTACTGCTTCAGAAATTAAAAAGGCAGGATATTCTCCTGGGTTATATAGAGCTGTTGGGTGAAATTGAATAAATTCCATTTCAGAAATTTCAGCTTTAGCCCTATAAGCCATGGCAACTCCATCTCCAGTTGCTATTGTAGGGTTTGTGGTGGTTTCATAAACTTGGCCATTACCGCCAGCAGCTAAAATGGTAAATTTACTGATGATGGTTTTTACGCTATCTTTTTTTATGTCTAACACATAGGCTCCAAAACAAGAAACTTTAGAGTTTCTTTTGGTTTTTTTCTGTTTAACTTGATGTTCTGTTATCAAGTCAATGGCATAATGATATGTTAAAAAATCAATATTTGGTTGTGTGTTTATTTGTGCTAATAGAGTGCGTTCAATTTCTGCTCCAGTAATATCTGCATGATGTAAAATTCGGTTTTGAGAATGTCCACCTTCTCGACCTAAGTCATAATCTCCTTGTTCATTTTCATCAAATTGAGCCCCCCAATCAATTAATTCTTGTAATCTTTTTGGTGCATCTTCAACCACCATTTTTACTACTTCTTCATCACATAAACCATCGCCTGCAATTAAAGTGTCTTTAATATGCTGTTCAAAAGTATCTACAGTTTTGTTATATACAGAGGCAATACCACCTTGCGCATATTTGGTGTTAGATTCGCTTTGTTCATCTTTAGTGATGATGGTAATTTTAGCTGCTTCAAATTTTTTTGCTGTTTTTAAAGCAAAGGTTAATCCTGCAATTCCAGAACCAATCACTAAAAAGTCGGTAGTAAGTATTTTTTGTTCAGAAGGCATATTGTTATTTAGAGATTTCTAACATTCTTTGAATGGGTACAATAGCTTTTTGGCACAATTCAGCAGCTACTTCAATGTTAGGTAACTCGTGTTTTAAACACAAGTATAATTTTTTCATCGTATTCATTTTCATATACGCACATTCACTGCAAGCACAAGTATTATCTTCTTTTGCAGGGGCAGGAATAATGGTTTTATCTGGATTTTCTTGCATCATTTGATACAATATACCAGCTTCTGTGGCTACAATAAATTTATTTTTATCGCTATTTCTAACATGATTTAAAAGTCCAGAAGTAGAGCCAATATATTTGGCAACTTTTAACATATGCGCTTCAGATTCTGGATGTGCAATTAATTCTGCATCTGGATGTTCTTTGTACAAATCAATCAATTTTTCCATAGAAAAAGCTTCGTGAACCATGCATGCTCCATCCCAAAGTAGCATTTCTCTTCCAGTTTCTTTGTTTAAATAATCACCTAAATTTCTGTCTGGAGCAAAAATAATAGGTTGCTCTTTAGGAATCGCATCAATTATTTTTCTAGCATTAGATGAGGTACACACATAATCGCTTAAAGCCTTAATTTCTGCAGAACAGTTGATGTAGGTTACAACAACATGGTTTGGGTGCTTTGCTTTAAAAGCAGAAAACTCTTCTGGTGGACAAGAATCTGCTAACGAGCAACCTGCTAATAAATCGGGTAACAAAACTTTTTTATCAGGATTTAAAATTTTAGCAGTTTCTGCCATAAAATGCACACCAGCAAAAACAATTATATCTGCATCTGTTTTAGCAGCTTGCTGTGCCAATGCTAAACTATCACCAACAAAATCTGCAATTTCTTGAATCTCATCAATTTGATAATAATGAGCTAATAAGACTGCGTTTTTCTCTTTTTTTAATCGAAGAATTTCTTTAACATAGTTAATATTAGGAGTTTCGATATCTAAAAACCCTTTTTCGTTAAGTTTTTCTTTAGCAGCGCTTAAAGTTTCCATAAAAATTGTTTAATTTTAACTAATATACAAATATAAACTCTATTTTATTGGTAAGAAAATGATTAGAGTTATTCTATTAAATTATAACTATTATGGAAGAAATGTTGAATTTATCCCAAAATTTTTGGACAAATAAGTACGAAACAAACAAAATTGGTTGGGATTTAGGAGAAGTATCTCCACCTTTAAAAAATTATTTTGATCAATTACANAACAAAGAACTAAAAATATTGATTCCTGGAGGTGGAAATTCTTATGAGGCTGAGTATCTTTTTAATAAAGGATTTCATAATGTTTATTTAGTAGATATTGCTAAACAACCTTTAAACAATATAAAATTAAGAGTCCCAGATTTTCCAGATTCTCAGTTAATTCATGCTAATTTTTTTGATGTTGACAATCAATTTGATTTGATTATCGAACAGACCTTTTTCTGTGCAATAAACCCCAAATTGAGAGCAGCTTATGTAGCTAAGGCTTTTGAGTTATTAAATACGAATGGAAAAGTCGTAGGTTTATTATTTAATGAACCCTTAAATACAGATAAACCTCCATTTGGTGGATGTAAGGAAGAGTATATTAACCACTTTAAACCTTATTTTAATATTACTATAATCAAAGAATCATACAATTCTATACAACCAAGAGTAGGAAGAGAATTATTCTTTAGGGTAGATAAATGTTAAAAATACCCATAAATTTTTTAGATTTTAATAAAAAAAGAGTGTTTAATATATTAAAAAATTAAAATTTATCGTCTTTTGTAACAAAAGTTACATAAAAATTCTTAAAAGCCTATTATTTTTAGCCATCTAGATTACTAACTAATAACTAAAAAGAATAAAAATGAAATCTCACTATCAAATTTTAGTAATTGGAGGAGGAACAGGAGGAATTATGACTGCTGCCAATTTACTTTCTAAAAACAAATCACTAGAAATAGGTATTATAGAACCTGCAGAATGGCATTACTACCAGCCTGCTTGGACTTTAGTGGGTGCAGGAACGTATGATTATGAAAAATCAAGACGCTCTATGTCTTCTGTAATGCCAAGTGGAGCAGACTGGATAAAAGATTATGCTACCGTATTTAAACCAGAAGACAACACTGTAGAAACTAAAGAAAACGGTGCAATTACCTATGATTTCTTAATTGTATCTCCAGGATTAGTAATGGATACTTCTTTAATAGAAGGTTTAACAGAATCTTTAGGAAAAGGCGTGGTATGTAGTAATTATACAGATCCAAAACACACTTGGGAAGTATTAAAGAGTTTTAAAGGCGGAAATGCTGTATTTACACAACCAACAACACCAATTAAATGTGGTGGAGCACCTCAAAAAACAGCTTATTTAGCAGCAGATTATATTAAGAAAAATGGACTTAAAAATAAATCAAATGTGGTGTTTGCAACACCAGGTTCTGTAATTTTTGGTGTTAAAGAAATAAGAGAAAGTTTAATGCAAGTTATAAGTAAATATGGTATTCATTTTAAACCATTTTATGCGCCAATTAAAATTGATGGCGCAAATCAAATAGTTACTTTTAAAGTTGTTGGAACAGGAGAAAACACATGTATTATTAATCAAGATAATGAGCTAAAGGAAACCATGTCTGGCGAGTCTATTATAGAAATGCCTTTTGATATGCTTCATTTAGCACCACCTCAAACAGCACCCAAATTTGTTAAAGAATCACCATTAGTTAATGATGCAGGTTGGTTAGATGTAGATAAAAATACTTTACAGCATAATAAATTTGCTAACATATTTGGTTTAGGTGATGTTGCAGCATTGCCAACAGCAAAAACCGGAGCTGCAATACGTAAGCAAGTACCTGTAGTTTCAGATAACATATTGCAATTAATAGCACATAGTAAAAAAGGTAATAAATCATATAATGGCTATTCTTCTTGTCCTTTAGTTACAGGATACGGAAAAATGATTTTAGCCGAATTTGATTACGATAATAATTTTATCCCAGATCCAAAACTTAAACAAATGTTAGTTTTTAATAGCGAAAAAGAACATTGGCGTTTATGGATGCTAAAAAAATACGGACTTCCATACTTATACTGGAATAAAATGATGAAAGGAAAAGAAGTATAAGATACTCAAAGTATTAATAGTAGATCATGGCTGTCTAAAAAGTATCATAAATTTCACTACTTTTCAGACAGCTTTTTTTAATGTAACAAAAGTTGCACTAAGTAATAACTGCTTTTTAGAAATTTGACAAATTCAAAATTACTTTAGCATTATGAAAATTATTGTTGCCTTTCTATTTTCAATTTTAATAATAAGTACACAAGAAAATATTTTTTTATTAATGACGGTTCGCAAAGTTCAGCAAGTAATTTAGCCTTTAAAGTATTTATCGATAAAAAATCAACATTAAATACAAGTGAGATTGCACTTAAATTAAACAATATTTATAATGTAAAAGTATATCCAAACCCATCATTAGGCTTTTTTTCTATGGAGGTTTTTATACCAAATACAGAAAAAAGTAGTATCGAAGTCTTTGATATGATAGGAAAAAAAATAAAGACCATCACTTTAAAAAATACAATTGGAATAAAAAAAGTTTCTTTAGATCTAACTAAAGAAGCTTCTGGTAAATATATATTGGTTTTTAAAAATAACAATAAAACGATTAGGCAAAAATTACTTAAACAATAACTTTAATAAGGTTGTTTGTTTTCGTAAGACAAGTTAAGTTTAATTTTTAAAAAAAAGAGGGCTATAAAAAACCCTCTTTTTTATGAATAGTTTAAAAGTTATACTGAAAAAAAGCAGTAAAATTTCTTCCAGGTTCAGTGATAGGAACCCTACCAAAATTAGCTTGATTGGTAAAACTAAAGTTTAAATGGTTGTTATAGGTTTTGTCAAAAACATTAATTACAGCAAAACCTAAATTTGCATTTTTAAAAGGTTTAAATCCAAAACGAACATCAACAGTTTGGTAACCATCTGTGCTTGTTTCTCCAAAGCTTGGGGCAATCTCATTTTGAAAACTGGTACTATTATACTGCACATTTGCCCAGTATTTTTCTTTATTTGTTCCTAAAATTAATCTTGCATTAAAAGGCGGAGTTAATGGTAAAGATTCATCTAAATCTTTATTTTTTGCATATACATAAGCCATTTCAGATTTAAAATAATAATCAGTTGAAATTGCAGTTTCAAAAGAAGCTTCAAAACCTGTTCTATAAGCGTTGTTTAAATTTTGAAACACTTTAGGGTTTACAGGTTGTGCAGTTGGCATAAACTTTCTGGTTTTAGTTGGATCTACAATCCCTACAATAAAGTTTTGCAAATCAGAATAATACACAGAAGCAGCATATTTAATGCTGTTTTTGCTGTTTTTTGCTTTAAAACCAACTTCAAATTGATTGTTTACTTCTGCTTTTAAATCTGGATTTCCAATATATTCATAAGGATCTTGATTGATGGTAAAGTGATTGATGTAGCGTTCAATCATATTTGCAGAACGAACTCCTCTACCAAAAGCAGCTTCTAAAGTAAAGTTTTTAGAAACCATTTTTTTTAATGAAACTGTACCACTAATATTATTTTCTGTTCTTTTTTCTAGGTTATAAAGTGCTGCAAAATCTGCTTCTGGGTCTTTAATGTCAGAAATTATTCTATCATATCTTACCCCAGCAGTTAACAAGGTGTTTTTTGTAAATAACCATTTTGCTTCTGTAAATAAGCCAAAATCATTTACGTAAGAATCTTGCCAAACTTTATCGTTAAATTCTCTAGGTGTTGGTAACATGTTTCCATTCATTACTTTTATCAAACGTGTTCTTTCACCATCTCTAGCAATAAGCATTGCATCTACACCAGTAAAAATATCTATATTTTTAGAAGGTTGCCAATTCAATTCTATTTTTCCTCCCATTGTTGTAGCTTCTACAGCAGAAGAAGCTTCCATCATCATAAAAGATGGTCTGTTGGTATTCGTCATTAAATGATCTACATAGCTATAATATGCTTTGGCAGAAATACTATTTAATTTTCCTGATAAATTCGTTTTTTTATAGTCTAAAGAAGCAATGTTAGTATTGTCATACTCTGTATCCATAGGTAAACCTGCGTGTAAAACATCACGTCCAAAAGATTGTCTCCAATGAAATTGTAAACGCTCAAAATCGGTAAAATTATAACCTATTTTTACACCATAATCTGTGCTTAAAAAAGAAGACGGAATTTCTGTACCATCCCCATCTTTATAACTTCCAAAATCTCTGTAACCAAAATTACCTACCACATCATATTTGTCTTTCACATACTGTAATTGCAGCATGTTTACGGTAGCATTTCCGTTGGTTTCAAAACCCGAAGAAAACCTACCATGAAAGCCATTTTCTAAATAATTAGTTTGTTTAGAAACCATATTTACAATACCGCCAAAAGTAGCTCCATAACGCACTGTATAAGGTCCTTTTATAATTTCTATTTTAGAAATTTCTTCAGGAATAATATGCGTTGTAATAGGATCCATTCTGTTTGGGCAAGCGTGCATTGCTTTGGTTCCTCCATCATATTGTATGTTTAATTGTTCATACTGGCTTCCTCTAAAAGAGGGATCTATCGCATAATTTCCTTTCTTGATTACAGAAAAACCATTGATGTTATTAAATAAATCTGCCACGTTTTTAGGCTGCACAACGTTTTTAGCATATCTGTTAGAAATAATAGTATGTATAGGGTCTTTTTGTAATTTTCCAGTTACGATTACTTCATCTAGTTTTACTCTTTTTAGGGTGTCTTTTTTAGTCTTTTTTTTGTCTTGAGAAAAAGAGATCGTAGAAATAAGTGCGCATAAAAGCACACTACAAATTGTTTTCATTTTTAAATTTTTAGTTTTTTTATAAAATTGTATACTCTTAATTATTTAATAAGAGATTTTTTAAATAGTAAAAAAACTAAACTCGTGGTGGATGGAAACTAGAATTACTAGCTAAGTATTTATAATAATTTTGATAACTAAAATCTGTTTTTTTGGTAGTTGGTTTTATTTTAAAATCTATTGCTAAAGTTGTATTTTGCTGCAATAAAATATCTTTAAAATCAATAATTTGAAGAGGAGCTTTCTCTGAACTTTTACTACTTTCTGTAACTTTTTTTAAATGACATTTACCGTTACATTGTAATTGGGGTTGGTCTTTGTTTTCACACAACTCTTCAATAAAACCAATAGGATCTATAGTATAATACATATAGGTAAAAGAAACCCTTAACATATTATATAATACAAGACTGCTTAAAAAAAAAGCATAGAATAGGGTTTTATATTTAGAAAGAAAAACCAACAGAAATATCTTATTATATTAAAGTTATAACAGCACAAATATAAGCTTCAAAAATAACATATACGTGTAACTTAGGTTACTTATATGTACTCTTTTTCGCAATACCTTTATACAAAGAATTTTAAATATTAGAAATTATGAAAACAACAATTAAAACAACAATCTACTTTTTTGTGATGGTATCTTTTGTGATGGTTGCAAACGGGTGTTCAGAAGATTCAGATGCTGCTTTTGAGATAGATTTAAGTCAAGATGATACAGTAGGTTTACAAAACACTATAACAATTTCTCAAAAAGATGCTGATGCGTTATTGTTTATGTTAGAGGAAGAAAAATTGGCGAGAGATACTTATGAGTATTTAGACACAACTTGGGGTTTAAATCAGTTTGCAAACATTAAAAAAAGCGAACAAACGCATATGGATGCTATTGAAAATTTATTAAAACAGTCTAATACTACTTATACAATATTAGAATATGGTGTTTTTAGTAACTCAGATTTGCAAGCATTTTACGATACATTTAAAGTAGATGGTGCAAAAAGTGTTGTAGATGCTTTACAAATTGGTGCAACTATAGAAGATTTAGATATTAAAGATTTAGAAGACTATGTTTTAGAAACTAATAATGCACAAATTATAAATGTATATCAAAGTTTACAGTGTGGTTCTAGAAATCATTTAAGAAGTTTTATGAAAGGTTTAGATAAAAATGGAGGCACATATACACCTCAATTTATAACTCTAGATGAATTTAATAGCATAGTAAATAGTAGTAACGAGCAATGTAATTAACTTTTAGTTTTAAGTTTGGTAAAAAGCACTCAGGCCCTTATGGTTTAAGTGCTTTTTGTTTGGTAACTAATGTTACTAAAAAAACATTTTATTCAATTTAGTTTTGCAGTATTAAAATTAAATACATGAAAAAAATAGTAAAAAGCATACTTATAATTGTGTTATTGTTTTCCAAACAATTAGCTGCACAAGAAATAATTTCGATTGGTAAGTCTGAGGTTTTATCTAAAATTTTTGATAAAAACTTATCATTAAAAATTTCTAAAGAATCGTTTCATGCTGCCAAAGCAGATTATAAACAAACCAATGCTGTTTTTTTACCAAATATTACAGCAAGTCATACAGGTATTTCTACTACAAATCCTTTAATGGCATTTGGTTCTAAGTTAAACCAAGGAATTTTAACTCAGAACGATTTTAATCCTACTTTATTAAACAATCCAGTGCAAACTCAGAATTTTGCAACCGTCATAAAAGTAGAACAACCTCTAATTAATTTAGATGGTTTTTATCAAAGAAAAGCTGCCAAATCTAAAATGGATGCCATGTCTTTACAGTCGCAAAGAACAGAAGATTATTTGTATTTTGAAGTAGAAAAAGCCTACATGCAATTGCAATTGGCTTATAAAGGAGAACAAGTTCTAGAGAAAGCTTTACAGACCGCAAATGAAAATAAAAAATTAGCAGCAAACAGCTTTCAACAAGGCTATTTACAACGTGCAGATGTTTTAAATGTAGAAGTACGTGTTACAGAAATTAAAAATCAGTTGCAAACAGCAAAAAGCAACGTGCAAAATGCGTCTAATTATTTGTCTTTTTTAATGAATGATGAGCGCTATGTAGTTTACAAACCTTCAGATAGTTTAATAGTTTCTAATTTTTCTATGGATAACAAAACCATTTCAGAAAACAGATCAGATATCAAAGCAATGCAACTTTCTACCAAAGCTTATGAGGCAATAAATAAAGCCGATAAAATGTCTTTTTTACCACGTTTAAATGCTTTTGGAAGTTATGAAATGTATGACAATACCGTTTTTCAAGGAAATGCAAGTGGATACTTAATAGGAGCGCAGTTAAGTTGGGATATTTTTAAAGGCTCTAAACGTTTTGGAAAAGCACAAAAAAGTAAAGCAGAATTCGAAAAATCGAAGTTAGCTTATAATCAATACGTATCTCAAAGTAATTTAGAATTCAATAAAGTACAGCGTCAACTAATAGATGCTAAAAATAAATTAGAACTAACAGCATTAGCAGTGCAACAATCTAAAGAATCTTTAAGAATTCGTAAGAACAGATTTAAAGAAGGTTTAGAAAAAACTTCTGATTTATTACAAGTAGAAACTCAGTATTTACAAAAGCAATTAGAGTATTACCAAACTGTATTTGAATATAATTATACCCAAAAATATTTAGAATTTTTAACAAAAGAATAACCACTTAATAGCGCTTAAGAAGACAGCACAATGTCAAGTTTAGTGCATTCGATTACTAACTAAAAAACAAATTATAAAATGAAAAAATATATTTATATCATCACACTAATTTCTACAATATTATTGATAACAAGTTGTGCTAGCGAAGACAAAAAAGTAGCTCAAGATACTACGCCAACAATCCATGTAAAAGTTGCTAAAGTTCAGTTAAATACTAAAAATCCTTTTTTATCTGTAAGTGGAAAAATACAAGCTACAAATAGTGCAGATTTAAGTACAAGAATGATGGGTTATGTAAAAAAAGTGTATGTAAATGTAGGCGATAAAGTTAAAAAAGGTCAATTATTAGTGGCTATTAACAATGCAGATTTACAAGCTAAAAAAGCACAAATAGATGCAGGTATAACACAAGCCAAAACTGCTTTTACAAATGCTGAAAAAAATTACAAACGTTTTACAAATTTGTTTGCTAGCAATAGCATTACTCAAAAAGAAATGGATGATATGACGGCTAATTACCAAATGGCAAAAGCAGGTTTAGAGTCTGCCAAACAAATGAAAAACGAAATCAATGCTCAGTTTACATATTCTAATATTACAGCTCCTTTTAGTGGGGTAATTACCAGTAAAAATGTAGAAAATGGAGATATGGCAAATCCAGGAATGCCTTTAATTAGTATAGAAACTCCAAAAAAGTTTGAAGTAATGGCAATGGTACCAGAAACAGAAATTTCTAACATTAAAAAAGNAATTACCGTAAATGTGTTGGTAAAATCTATTGACAAAACTGTTAAAGGAAAAGTTACTGAAATTAGTACTTCTGCTAAAAATACAGGTGGGCAGTATTTGGTAAAAGTAGATCTAGAAAACACAGATGCTAACATTTTATCAGGAATGTTTACAACAGTTCAGTTTCCTATTTCGCAGAATCTACAGTCAGCAATGGTTTTAATCCCTACTGCTGCTATTGTTAAAAAGGGTCAATTATCGGGTGTTTATACCACAAGCCAAAGAAATACCGCTTTGTTACGTTGGTTACGTTTAGGTAGAACTTATGGAGATAAAGTAGAGGTATTATCTGGTTTATCAGCATCAGAATCTTATATCGTTTCTGCTGATGGAAAATTATTTAACGGAGCAAAAATTTCAATTCAATAACTAAATAGTCGCGTTAAGGATAGTAGTGGAAATCCTTTTTTTGCTGCCATAAATGGCAAAAAAAGATTGAAACGGATAGCCTGTTAAAACGCCCAAAAAAATAAATAATATGAAAGAAGGTTTAGCAGGAAAAATTGCAAAAGTCTTTATCGGTTCTAAATTAACGGTATTGCTAATGATTGTGTTTATGGTCATTGGTGTGTATAGCTCGTTTTTAATTCCGCGTGAAGAAGAACCACAAATAGATGTGCCAATGGCAGATATTTTTGTGGGTTATCCAGGGGCAAGTCCTACAGAAGTAGAATCTAGAGTGGTAAAACCTTTAGAGAAATTAATCTCAAATATTAAAGGTGTAGAGTATGTGTATTCGACCTCGATGAACGAAAAAGCCATGGTAATTGTGCAGTTTTATGTAGGCGAAGATATTGAGCGTTCGTTTGTAAAATTGTACAATGAAATTAACAAACACATGGATCAAATGCCACAAGGAGTTACGTTTCCTTTGGTAAAAACACGTGCTATTGATGACGTGCCAATGTTAGGCTTAACCTTGTGGAGTGAAAATTATAACGATTTTCAGCTTGGGCAAATGGCACAAGAATTAGAAAGTGAAATAAAAAAGGTAAATGATGTTTCGATTACCCATAAAATTGGAGGAAGAAACAGACAATTACGCGTTGTTTTAGATAAAGATAAATTAGCCGCAAGCGGATTAGATTTCTTACAAGTTTCTAAAATGATCAAAGCCAATAATACACAATTAAGTGCTGGAAGTTTTGATAAAAATGATACCGAGTTTTTAGTAAAAACAGGAAAGTTTTTAGCCTCAAAAAAAGATGTAGAGAATTTAGTGGTGGGTGTAAAACAAAATCAGCCAATTTATTTAAAACAAATAGCCAATATTATTGACGGACCAGAAATTCCACAAAATTACGTGTCTTTAGGGTTTGGAAAAGCAAGTGAGAAATCTGCAGCTTACCAATCTGAATATCCTGCAGTAACAATTTCTGTAGCGAAAAGAAAAGGGGCAGATGCCATGAAAATTGCTGAGGTAATTATAGATAAAGTAGATCATTTAAGAACTACTTTAATTCCTGATGATGTTCATGTAGAAGTAACAAGAAATTATGGTGAAACTGCATCTCATAAAGTATCAGAATTATTGTTACACCTTATCGGTTCTATCTTTGCTGTAACTTTAGTAGTAATGCTAGCTATGGGCTGGAGAGGTGGTTTGGTGGTATTTTTATCTGTACCCATTACGTTTGCATTAACCTTGTTAAGCTATTATATGCTAGATTATACCTTAAACAGAATTACACTTTTTGCACTGGTTTTTGTTACGGGTATTGTGGTTGATGATTCTATTATTATTGCCGAAAATATGCACAGGCATTTTAAAATGAAACGCTTGCCATTTAAACAAGCGGCCTTATATGCTATTAACGAAGTGGGTAACCCAACCATTTTAGCAACCTTTACCGTAATTGCTTCTGTGTTACCTATGGCTTTTGTATCTGGTTTAATGGGGCCATATATGGCACCAATGCCAATTGGAGCCTCTATTGCAATGATTTTATCATTATTTGTAGCCTTAACCATTACACCTTATTTAGGGTATATTTTCTTAAGAGAAAAAGATAAAAAAGGCGCAGAAAAGAAAGCTGAAAAGCCTTTAGAAGAAACTTTAATTTATAGAATTTACAGTAAGTTAGAAAGACCATTATTAGAAAGTAAAACCAAAAGATGGTTGTTTTTAGGAGGAACATTTTTTGTGTTAATAGCAACAATGGGCTTGTTTTTAACCAATTCTGTAGCAGTAAAAATGTTGCCTTTTGATAACAAAAATGAGTTTCAGGTGGTTATTGATATGCCAGAAGGAACAACATTAGAAAGAACAGCAGTAGTTACCCAAGAAATTGCTCAGTATTTATCTACCAGACCAGAAGTGGTAAATTACCAAAACTATATTGGTACTTCTGCACCCATTACATTTAATGGCTTGGTACGTCATTACGATTTACGTGGTGGCTCTAATATGGCAGATATTCAAGTGAATTTGGTAGATAAAGGAGAACGCTCTATTCAAAGTCATGGAATTGCAAAATTATTACGACCAGAAATTCAGAAAATTGCATTAAAATACAATGCCAATGTAAAGTTGGTAGAGGTTCCACCTGGGCCACCGGTTTTATCAACCATTGTTGCAGAGGTTTATGGCCCCGATTATAATGAGCAAATTAGAATAGCAAACGAGGTTCAAAACATTCTAAAAAATACAGATGACGTGGTTGATATTGATTGGATGGTAGAAGCCAATCAAAAAGAATATCAATTTGAAATTCATAGAGAAAAAGCCATGTTGTATGGTGTAGCACCACAGCAAATTGCCTATACAATGAATATGGCTTTGTCTAATAGACCAATAACCAATTTATATGATGAAGATGCTGTAAATCAGGTTGGTTTGGTGTTGAGTTTAGATGAAAAAGAAAAATCTACCATTTCTGACATTTCTCAATTAATAGTAAAATCGAAACAAGGAAACATGATTCCTATTGCAGATTTGGTTGAAATTAAAGAAACCAATTCTGCAAAAAGTATCTACAGAAAAAACCAGAAAAGAGTNGTGTATGTCTTGGCAGATATGGCTGGCGAGTTAGAAAGTCCTGCCTATGCAATTTTAGGAATGGAAAAGAAATTGAAAGAAATTAAACTTCCAGAAGGTTATCAATTAAATGAAATGTATTTAGGTCAGCCAGATTTTGAAGATGATTTTACAGTAAAATGGGATGGAGAATGGCAAATTACCCTAGAAGTTTTTAGAGATTTAGGAATTGCCTTTTTAGGAGCATTAATTTTAATTTACATTTTAATTGTAGGCTGGTTTCAAAACTTCAAAGCACCTATTGTAATGATGGTTGCTGTGCCTTTATCATTAATTGGAATTATTTTAGGACACTGGATGATGGGAGCCTTTTTTACAGCAACTTCCTTTATTGGAATGATTGCTTTGGCAGGAATTATGGTAAGAAACTCTGTTTTACTGATTGATTTTATCAACCTAAGATTGGCAGAAGGAATTCCGTTAAAACAAGCAGCCATAGAAGCTGGAGCAGTTAGAACAACACCTATTTTATTAACAGCAGGTACTGTGGTAATTGGTGCTTTTGTAATCTTATTTGATCCAATTTTTCAAGGATTGGCAATCTCTTTAATGGGAGGAACTATTGTATCTACAGTGTTAACTTTATTGGTAGTGCCTTTGGTGTATTATATGATTGAAAAAAAGAATTATAAATAAATAATCAGATGAAATTAGTATTCGTAACAGCAGTAGAAGAATTTCAAACAGCTATTTTAAAAATCTTTAAAAAAGCAGCTATAGAAAATTTGAGTACCACAGAAATTAGTGGATTTAAAAATATTCCTTTAGAAATTTCTTCCAATTGGTTTTCAGCAGGAAAAAATGGTAATGATTCCACATTGTTTTTCTCTTTTACAGATGATGAACATATAGATATGTTATTCAATTTAATAGAAGATTTCAATAAAAACTTAGAAACTAAAAATCCTATAAAAGGAGTGGTGTTGCCTGTAGAAAGATTTATATAATTATTAAAAAAATAAGAAAATGTTAAATACGTATTTTAGAGTAATAGTAGGGTTTATGGTTTTATTAATGGTAAGTTTATCTTACTATGTAAGTATAAATTGGTTGTGGTTTGGTGTCTTTATTGGTATAAATATGATACAATCTGCCTTTACAAAATGGTGTTTGTTAGAAACGATATTATTAAAATTAGGTATCAAAAAATAAAAATTTCCCCTAATTAAAAAAAGAGGTTCTCTTCATTTTTAGAAGAAACCTCTTTTTAGTTTATACCAATTCTAATCGCTTAAAAACTTCACATAATTAACTTTTTTAGGGTGAAAAAGATTTCAAATTTTAGGTTATCAGTAGAATCTAAGAATACGTTTTAGAAAAAAGAATTCTACTTATTGTTAAAAAAAGAGAAGTTTATTACTTAAATGCATTTAATCCAGTAATATCTAAACCCGTAATTAATAAATGAATATCATGTGTGCCTTCGTAGGTAATTACACTTTCTAAATTCATCATATGTCGCATGATGGAATATTCCCCAGTAATTCCCATTCCACCTAACATTTGTCTTGCTTCTCTTGCAATTTTAATAGCCATTTCTACGTTGTTTCGTTTCGCCATAGATATTTGAGCAGAAGTTGCTTTGTCATCATTTTTTAAAGTACCTAACCTCCATGCCAATAATTGTGCTTTGGTAATTTCGGTAATCATTTCTGCTAATTTTTTTTGTTGCAATTGAAACTGACCAATAGGTTTGCCAAATTGTTTTCGTTCTTTTACGTAACGCAAAGCTGTATCATAACAATCCATAGCAGCACCAATGGCACCCCAAGCAATGCCATATCTTGCAGAGTCTAAACAACCTAAAGGCGCACCCAAACTAGATTTATTAGGGAGTAAGTTTTCTTTAGGTACTTTTACATTATCAAAAATTAACTCACCAGTTGCAGAAGCACGCAAAGACCATTTGTTGTGGGTTTCTGGAGTAGAAAAACCTTCCATACCACGTTCTACAATTAAACCGTGTATTCTACCTTCTTCATTTTTAGCCCACACGACAGCAACTTGTGCAAAAGGAGCATTAGAAATCCACATTTTTGTACCATTTAATAGATAATGGTCACCTTTATCTTTAAAGTTGGTTTCCATTCCACCAGGATTAGACCCATGATTGGGTTCAGTTAAACCAAAACAACCCATCCACTCACCAGAAGCTAACTTTGGTAAATATTTTTTACGCTGTGCTTCTGTACCATACTTAAAAATAGGATACATTACTAAAGAAGATTGTACAGAAGCTGTAGACCGCACACCAGAATCTCCACGTTCTATTTCTTGCATTAGTAATCCGTAAGAAATTTGATCTAAACCAGCACCACCATATTCCTCAGGAATGTAAGAACCAAATGCGCCAATTTCTGCCAAACCATTAATAATTTGTGTTGGAAATTCTGCTTTTTGAGCATACTCTTCGATAATTGGAGAAACATCACGTTTTACCCAATCTCTTGCAGCTGTTCTAATCAACTTGTGTTCTTCAGTTAGTAAATCATCAATATTATAATAGTCTGGTGCTTTAAATAAGTCTGGTTTCATATAAAAATGTCTAATTTTAAACAAATTTAACTATAATTGTTGTATTATAAACAAATATGTATTAAAATTAAAAATTAATAACTAATTAAAAATACGGATCTTTTTTAAAGTTAGTACCCAATAATTGTTAAAAAGTTGCTATTTTCTATTAAGTTTGTAATAATGAAATACACTTTAGGGAAACAAGAACGTTTAAAGCGTAGAAAGCTGATAGAAAAATTATATACTGAAGGAAAATCTGTTAAGAATTTTCCTTTAAGAATGATGTATTTACAAACACAACATACATCAGATTTTCCATGTCAGGTAGGGGTTTCTGTTCCCAAAAGAAATTTTAAGTTGGCAGTTAGTAGAAATCGTATAAAGCGTCTTTTAAGAGAAAGTTACCGTTTGCAAAAAGAAATTGTTTATAATAATTTAGAAGAACCTTATGTATTTATGATTTCGTATATTGGAAAAGAAGAACCAGTTTATGAAGAGGTATTTTTAAAAATGCAAAAATTATTAAACTTGTTTGTAGAAAAAACAAAACAAATAAAAAATGAAGAAATTACTAGTTAACAAAAAAGTAGTTATTCTACTTTTAGTAGGTACTTTACTTTTAACATATTCCTTTCAATCTAAATTTTTTGAAGTTGCCAAACAAATAGAAATTTACAATACGATGTTTAAGGAGTTAAACATGTATTATGTAGACGAAATTAATCCTGCAGAGTTAACCAATAAAGCTATTAAAAATACTTTAAAAGATTTAGACCCATACACCAATTTTTACAACGAGCAAGATGTTGAAACTGCAAGAATAAGAAGAGCAGGAGAATATGGTGGAATTGGCGTGTCTGTATATTATTCAAAAAAAGGAATTGAGTTACAAGAAATATACAAAGGTTTTTCTGCTGATAAAGCCGGTTTAAAAGCAGGTGATGTTATTATTTCTGTGGATAATCAATCTATAAAAAATATGGAAAGAGACCAATTATCTATGTTTTTAAAAGGAACACCAAACAGTAAATTTTCGGTTGAAGTAGATAGACAAGGTACTATTTTAACAAAGGAAATTACTAGGGATAAAGTAATTGTAAATCCTGTACCTTTTGCAGAAATGATTGATGAAGAAACGGGTTACATTACCTTAACAAGATTTAATGAAAAAGCATCTTCTGAAGTAAAAAAAGCCTATAAAAAATTAAAAAAACTAGGTATGAAAAAATTGGTTTTCGACCTTCGCTCTAACCCTGGAGGTTCTTTGTTAGAATCTATAAGAATTTCTAATTTTTTTTTACCAAAAGGCAAAACCATTGTTACAACAAAAGCTAAAATTAAAAAGTGGAGTAACACTTATAAAACACAAAACGAACCTTTAGATTTACAAATCCCTATAGTTGTTTTAATTAACGAACGTTCTGCATCTGCATCTGAAATTGTAAGTGGTTCTTTACAAGATTATGATAGAGCTGTACTTTTAGGTAAACGCTCTTTTGGTAAAGGTTTGGTGCAACGTTACAGAGACTTAATGTATGGGACTCAACTAAAACTAACCATTTCTAAATACTACACTCCAAGTGGTAGATGTATTCAAGAATTAGATTATACAAATAGAGATGATCAAGGTCATATACCTAAATTTTCAGACAGAGGTGTAAATGCCTTTAAAACTCAAAATGGAAGAACTGTTTACGATGGTGGAGGGGTTAAGCCAGATATTGAAATGAACACAACTAACAGAAATAAAACTACAGAATCGTTGTTGCAATCTAGAGCCGTTTTTAACTATGTAACTCATTACTATTACAACAATAAAGATTTTAAAGATTTTGAAAATTTTGAATTTAAAAATAGCGATTTTAAAGATTTTACCAAATATTTAAAAACAGAGACCACTTTTGTAACCGAGCAAGAAGCCTTGTTTAAAAAAGCTTATTTAGCCTCTCATAATAGTAATATTTCATCAGAATATAATGCTATAAAAGAACAATTATATAAAGATAAAATCGATAAAATTTCTAAAAATAAAGATATTATTTCTGAGATTTTAAAAATTAAAATTTTAGAAAGATATCTCTATAAAGAAGGTGTTTATAAATACAATTTAACTAAGGATAAAGTTATCGCAAATGCGGTTAGTTTATTAAAAGATAATAAACAGTATTACAAAATTTTATCAGGTAAATAATTTTTATATTTGTCCAGTAAAATAAGCAATGTCAGAAATTAAAAAATTAGCAAGAACAAGAGCACAAGAATCTACCAATGCCATAGAAAAATTATATATTTCTATGCGTCATTTATTTAGTAGAGGTTTTTACAAACCTATGGGTGTTTCTGGCGAAACACTAAGAAAATCTTTATTACTTTTAAGACCCGAAATTTATGGTTCTATTGCAGAAGATAGAATAGAATTAAATGGCTTAACGTATGTAATAGAAAGACTTCCTAAAGGCATAGAAGAATGTCAATACATAAATTTAACTGCAGATGAAGGCTATAAAAATTCTCACTTTGAAGCCATTATACCTCCTAAAAGAAGAAGAAATTGCTATAGAATAGATAAAGATCAAATGAATATTGAGATTACCAGAGGAAGATCTGAAATCTATGATATTTTAACGCACTTAACGTTTCTTTTTATAGAATCTCATAAAATTCAGGAAAGAGTAACCTTAAATGAGGGTGAAGATTTTAAAAGAGAGTGGAAACATTTAGAGGATATTGTACTACATCAAAAACAAATTTCAGAAAAAGAAAGAGAAGTAACCCTTGTACATTTAGGTAACATTTTAGGAAGGTCTTTTGATGAAGTTTTAACCATTTATAAAACATTTGCCACTAAAGAAAATCCAGATCGTTTTTTTCAATTGATATTTTGGTTGGGTAAATTAGCCATCAACGAAGTATTAGAAAACAAAAAAAGAACAGTAATTTTTAGTTCTATTTTGGTACAAGAAATTGGGCATCATATTTATGGAGAAATCTGGGCAAATAATATTAAAAAGGTTCTAAAAAATAATCATTTATTAGAAAGACCTATTCATATTATAAGTGCAAACATGCACAGTGTATTAAATTCTGTATATGCAAAAAGTGCATTACCAAAAGAAGCAAAAAACTTAAAAGGGTTTGAAATTTATCAATTACTAAGCAACGAAAATAGCAAACCAATCCAAAAAAAAGTAAAAGATTTTGCCTCTAAAAATGGACTGATTTATATTAAAGATACATCAGGTACTAATATAAACGTACAAATAATAGATACAGCTAAAATAAATTTTGATATTTTAACGTTCTCTAAAAAAGCAAATACTAAAGAAAATCCAGTAATTATAGTAATGGATTATGCTTTTGGCGAACAAGCTTACGAAACTATGGATGAGTTATTAAAACCATATACTTGTGATAAAAACACAAAAACACATTTAGATGTAAAGTCAATTTCTATTATGGGTAAAGCCGGTATTTTAGAGGGTGGTAAAGGAGATATTATGATTCCATCTGCTCATATTTTTGAAGGTACAGCAGACAATTATCCGTTTAAAAACCAATTAAAAAAAGAAGATTTAGAAGGTTTTGGTGTAAAATCTTTTGATGGTTCTATGATTTCAGTTCTAGGAACATCACTTCAAAATAAAGATTTATTAAAGTTTTTTCACGATTCTACTTGGAATGTCATTGGTTTAGAAATGGAAGGTGCACATTACCAAAAAGCCATACAATCTGCATCAAGAATTAGAGGTAATATTTCTGAAAACGTACAAGTGCGTTATGCCTATTACGCATCCGATAACCCTTTAGAAACAGGGGCTACTTTAGCTTCTGGAGGTTTAGGTATGACAGGAGTTACACCAACTTATGCCATAACCCAAAAAATATTAGAACAAATTTTTTAATAGTAAACATAGATATTATAACCAAACAACCATATGTCAACAAGTCATAATAACAACGAAGAAGAAGTAGATTTAGGATCTTTATTTAAAATTATTGGTAAAGGTTTTCAAAACCTTTTTAATTTTATTGGAAATATTTTTAAAGGTATTTTTCATTTTTTTATTTCCATTTTAATTTTCTTAAAAGATAATATTGTAAAAATAGGGATTGCAGCTTTTATAGGTTTTGCTATTGGTGTGTTTATCCAAGTAAAATCTGCAGATAAATATGAATCTCAAATGCTGGTACAACCCAACTTTAAAAGTGCCAATCAGTTGTATAATAATATTAGTTATTATAACGATTTGGTAAAACAAAAAGATACAGCTAATATTCAAAAAACATTTAAGATAGATAAAGAAACAGCAGCTTCTTTAAAAAAGTTTACAATAGAACCTATCATAAATGAGAATGATATCATTAACTCCTACAACGATTTTATTTTAGATGTAGATACAACTACTGTAAAAAGTTACAATTTTGAAGATTTTAAAGCTTCATTCTCACTTTTGGACTACAAAATTCATAAAATAAATGTGGTGTCAGAAAAAAGTGATGTTTTTAATAAGTTAGATGAGGTTATTTTATCATCATTAATAAAAAACAAATATTTTAATAGAGTAAAAGAGTTAACCAACGAAAACTTAAATAGAACAGATTCTTTATTACGTACTAATTTAGCTCAAATAGACTCTTTAAGAGTTGTTTATACGAAGGTTATGTTAGAAGAGGCAAAAAAACAAAATAGTGGAACTAGCATAGATTTAGGGGGGAAAATGAGAACAACCAAAGAACTAGAGTTGTTTGAAACTAATAGAAAAATAAACGCAGAGTTAAAAGGTATTGTAAAAAATAAATCCGAAAAATATGAGGTAATTAATGTAATCTCTAACTTTCAACCTATCGGTTCAGAAATAAAGGGAGTAACTAGAAATATTGCTTTTCAGTTGTCGGTTTTAGGCGCATTATCAATGATTTTTATTCTATTACTAATAAAAGTAAATTCTTATTTAAATAATTATAAAAAGTAAGAATGCAAACAATTTTAATTACTGGAGGTGCAGGTTTTATTGGATCCAATTTTATTACATACTTTATAGAAAATAATAAAGAAATTCATGTAGTAAATTTAGATTTGCTCACCTATGCCGGTAATTTAGAGCATTTAAAAGAATTAGATAATCATCCAAGATATACTTTTTTTGAAGGAGACATTTGCAAGAGGGATTTAGTTGAAAATTTATTTAAAGAATATAATTTTTTTGGAGTAATTCATTTTGCAGCAGAATCTCATGTAGATAATTCCATAAAAAATCCAGATGCGTTTGTAAAAACGAATGTTTTTGGCACTTTTACGTTGTTAGATATCGCAAAAAATTATTGGATGAATGCTCCTTTTGAATATAAAGAAGGATATGAAAATGCAAGATTTCATCATATTTCAACAGATGAGGTTTATGGTACATTAGGCGCCAAGGGTTTGTTTACAGAAACCACACCTTATGCACCAAACAGTCCTTACAGTGCTTCAAAAGCGTCTTCAGACTTTTTAATAAGAAGTTATTTTCATACCTACGGAATGAATGTAGTAACCACCAATTGCTCAAACAATTATGGCCCAAAGCAACATGATGAAAAGTTGATACCAACCATTATTAGAAAAGCAATTTCTGGTGAAAATATTCCTATTTATGGGGATGGAAAAAACATTAGAGATTGGTTATACGTGCAAGACCATTGTACAGGGATTGAGTTGGTTTATAAAAATGGAAAATTTGGAGAAACTTATAATATTGGTGGCAAAAACGAGCGTAATAACTTATATATTGCCAATAAAATTTGTGAGATTTTAGATGAAATTTATCCAAAGAAAAACTCTTACAAAAATCAAATTAGTTTTGTAAAAGACAGACCTGGTCATGATTTTAGATACGCCATAGATGCCTCTAAAGTAGAAAATGAATTGGGTTGGAAAGCCGCAGAAAATTTCGAATCTGGAATTTTAAAAACCATACAATGGTATTTAAAAAAATACAATTAATATGAAAGGAATAGTTTTAGCAGGAGGTTCTGGCACAAGATTATATCCACTAACTTTAGCTGTAAGCAAACAGTTAATGCCCGTGTATGATAAACCCATGATCTATTATCCAATTGCTACTTTAATTTCTGCTGGAATTAGAGAAATATTAATTATTTCTACACCACAAGATGTACCATTGTTTCAAAAATTATTAGGAGATGGAAGTAAAATCGGTTGTAGTTTTCAGTATGAAGTTCAAGAAAACCCAAATGGTTTAGCAGAAGCTTTTATTATTGGTGAAAAGTTTATTGGTTCTGATAATGTTGCCTTAATATTGGGCGATAATATTTTTTATGGATCAGGTTTAGCAGATCTTTTAAAATCAAATAACAATCCAGATGGNGGTATTGTNTATGCNTATCACGTAAATGATCCAGAAAGATATGGGGTTGTAGAATTTGATGAACATAATAAAGCCATTTCTATTGAAGAAAAACCAGAACATCCAAAATCTAATTATGCAGTTCCTGGAATCTATTTTTATAATAATGAAGTGGTAGCCATTGCAAAAAACATCCAACCCAGCAAAAGAGGCGAATTAGAAATTACAGAAGTAAATAATGTATATCTAAAAAAAGGAAAACTCGCTGTAGAAATTTTAGATAGAGGTACAGCTTGGTTAGATACAGGTACTTTTAACTCATTAATGCAAGCAGGGCAGTTTGTACAAGTAATTGAAGAAAGGCAAGGTTTAAAAGTAGGGTCTATAGAAGCAGCAGCGTTTAGAGCAGGTTTTATTAACAAAGAAGATATGATGGCACTCTCAGAACCTTTATTAAAAAGCGGATATGCCAATAATTTATATAAAATATAATGAAAGTTACAGAAACACATTTAAAAGGTTGTTTTGTAATAGAACCAACTGTTTTTAAAGATGAAAGAGGAACTTTTTTCGAGGTTTTTAATCAGAAAGTATTTGAAAAAAAAATAGGATTAAAAGTAAACTTTGTTCAAGATAACCAATCGATATCTCAAAAAGGAGTTTTAAGAGGTTTGCATATGCAAAAGGGGCAGTTTGCACAAGCTAAATTAGTAAGAGTTATACAAGGCAGAGTTTTAGATGTAGCTGTAGATGTTAGAAAAGACTCGCCAACTTTTGGTCAACATTTTTCTGTAGAATTATCTGGAGATAATAACAAACAACTATTTGTACCAAGAGGATTTTTACATGGTTTTGCTACTTTAGAAGATAATACCATAGTTTCTTATAAGTGTGATAATTACTATCATAAAGAATCTGAATATGGTGTTATTTATAATGACCCCAATTTTAATATAGATTGGATGTTAAAAAAAGAAGAAATTTTTTTATCTGAAAAAGATAAAGACTTAAAAAAAATTCATAAATTTAAAATTTGAAAAAGAAAGCTTTAATTACAGGAATTACGGGACAAGATGATGCCTACTTAACAGAACTTTTATTAGAAAAAGGCTATGAAGTTCATGGTATAAAAAGAAAATCTTCTAATTTAATTAGAATTATTCAAGAAGTAAAACCAGATGAAATCTATAATTTGACGGCAATGAGCAATGTGCATGTTTCCTTTGAAACACCTGAATACACGGCAAATGTAGACGGATTAGGGACTTTAATAAAAGAAGTTGTAGGTTATGGGGGTGATTTTATTTTTAATACAGAAAAACCAGATGGCACTATGCGTAAGGTTACTGATGTTTCTAAATTGCATACCCTAAACTGGAAATACACTGTAGAATTAAAAGAAGGCATTGAAAAAATGTATGATTGGTATTTGAATATAAATAATTAGAGTATGTGTGGAATAAATGGGATTTTCTCTATCAAAAAAACACATAAAATAGAAGAAAGGATAAAGAAAATGAACAAGTCTATTCAGCATAGAGGGCCTGATGCTGGAGACTATTTTATTTATAAAGATATATTAACTATTGGTCATAGAAGACTAAGTATAATTGATGTTAGAGAGATAGCAAACCAACCCATACAGTCTAATTCTAAAAAATGGAATATTGTCTTTAATGGAGAAATCTATAACTTTAAAGAAATAAAAAAAGAACTATCGTATAACTTTTTATCAGATTCAGATACAGAAGTTATTATAGCTGCAGTAGAAGAAAAAGGAATAGATTGGTTTTTATCTAAAGCAAATGGAATGTTTGCAATTGCTCTATTTAATATAGAAAAAGAAAAATTGTATTTAATAAGAGATAGAATGGGTATAAAACCGCTGTTTTATTTCATAGATAATACAAACATCGTTTTTTCATCCGAAATAAAAGGAATTCTTTCTAGTGGTCTTGTAGAGTCAGAGTTTAATAGATCTGCAATAGACGAATATTTAGGAAACAGATATGTTAGAGCTCCATATACTTTTTTTAAAAATATATATCAAGTTTATCCTGGAAGTTATTTAGAAATAGATAACACTATTTCAGTAAAAGAGAAAACTTATTGGGAAATTCCAAATGATTTTAATACTTCGGAAAACTATAAAGAAGAAGAAATAATTTCTAACTTTGAAGAAGAATTAATAAAAGCCATAAAATATAGATTAATTTCAGATGTTCCTTTAGGCACATATCTTAGTGGAGGAGTAGACTCTAGTCTTATTACTGCGGTAACATCTTTAAATAAAGAAGAAAAAATTAATACATATACAATTGGGTTTAATGAACTAAATGAATTTAAGTACGCCAACTTAATTGCTAAAAAATACAAGACCAATCATCATGAAATAATGATGGATAAAAATGAATATATTGATAAATGGAAAGAGTTAATTTATTTTAAAGACTCACCTTTAGGAGTTCCAAATGAAATACCTCTAGCTATAATGTCATCTAAATTAAAAGAAAAAATAACTGTAGTCCTTTCTGGCGAAGGAGCAGATGAATTATTAGGAGGTTATGGAAGAATTTATAGGCTCCCTTTTGATTATGAAAATAGTTCTAAAGACACAAGTTTTTATGACTCTTTTATTAATTCTTATGAATATGTACCAAGAGAGATAAGAGATGAATTAGTTAAATCACCGAAAGATTATAGAAAGATATTTGATGATAAAAATAGGAAAGAGTTTCTAGAAAGGTCTAATGAAGATAACATTTTTAAGTTTTTTCATAAGTATCATGTAAAAGGTCTTTTACAAAGAGTAGATATGACTACGATGCAAACATCAGTTGAAGCTAGAGTTCCTTTTTTAGACCATAATTTAATTGAATTTGCATATAAAAATATACCTTATAATTTAAAATTAAAGTGGTTAGATAAAGAATCTAAAGAAAAAGCAGTAAATCAAACCGCTAAAGAATATAGTGAAGTTTTAGATACTCCAAAATATATTTTAAGGAAAATATCTTACAAATATTTTCCAAAAGAAATTATAGAAAGGAAAAAAGTAGGTTTTCCTGTGCCGTTAAATGAATGGTTTTCTAACTTAGAAGAGCTAGCAAAAGAATTATTAGTAGATGCTGACTGGTTAGAGCCAAATACTTTAGAGAGATTAATTGAAAAAAGCGAAAAATTAGATAGAGCTGGGCAAATTTTATGGATGTTTATTAATATAGAGCTATTTAAAAGAACTTTTTTTAACAAGAAATGGAAATGGAATTAGAAAAAACAAATACAGAAAATAGAAAACCCATTATAGGATATACTTCAGGTGTATATGACTTATTTCATATAGGTCACTTAAATTTATTGAAGAATGCTAAAAGTCTTTGTGATAAATTAATTGTGGGAGTTTCTATTGATGAGCTGGTTTCTTATAAGAATAAAAAAGCAGTTATTAATCATAATGAGAGAATGGAAATTGTAAGAAGTATAAAATATGTAAATACAGTTGTTCCTCAAAATGATATGGATAAATTTAAGATGTGGGAACGTTTAAAATTTGATGTTATGTTTGTAGGGGATGATTGGTTTCAAAGTGAAAAATGGAATGAATTAGATACAAAATTTAAAGAAGTAGGTGTAAAAATAATTTATTTCCCTTATACCAAAGGAACATCCTCAACATTAATTAATGAAACTCTTAAGAAGCTTAGAGGCAAAAAATAAATTTTTAAATT
>P_2C_Liq_3_UnCtyDRAFT_100027_pt1 | contig 37532 bp, 35 predicted proteins | sample Pon2CUnioCityCA_3_FD_9720 | JGI IMG/M metagenome (IMG submission 9720)
AGCAACCCAAGCGCCGCGAAACCCTGATCGAGCACCGCGCCCAGATCGAGCTGTCCAAGCGCCTCGTGCAGCTGGATTGCGAAACGCCGCTCGACTTTGGCCTGGATGATCTGGAAGTCAAAGACCCCGATGCCGACACGCTGCTCGGCTTTCTGGCCGAAATGGAGTTCCGCACGCTCTCCAAACGCATCGCAGACCAGCTCGGTGCCGAAGCCCCCGAGATTATCGAAGCTGACGCCCCCGCCACCCCCGATGGCACGGCCGACGCGCCAGCCTTTGGCGAAGCCAACTACGAGAAAGTCAGCACAGCCGACGAGCTGGAAAAATGGATCGCGAAGGCCCGCGCACGGGGCTATGTCGCCGTTGATACCGAAACGACAGGCCTGGACGAAATGCGCGCCGACCTTGTCGGCATCTCGCTCTGTGTTGAAGCGGGCCACGCCTGCTACATTCCACTGGCGCACAAAGAGGGCGAAGAAGGCCAGCTCTTTGGCACAAACGAGCTGACTGAAGGCCAACTTGGGCTGGATCAGTGCCTGTCTTTGCTCAAACCTCTGCTTGCAGACGCCTCGGTCATGAAGATCGGGCAGAACATGAAATATGACGCCAAGATGCTCAAGCGCTACGGGCTTGATGTGTCACCGATCGATGACACCATGCTCATGTCCTACGCGCTCCATGCGGGCGAGCACAATCACGGCATGGATGCGCTGTCCGAGCGCTACTTGGGCCACAACCCTATCTCCATCAAATCACTTCTCGGGACAGGCAAATCGGCCATCACATTTGACCGTGTCGGCATTGATGACGCCGTCAAATACGCCGCTGAAGACGCCGATATCACCCTGCGGCTCTGGCAGCTCTTCAAGCCCAAGCTCCACGTGAAAAACGTGACCTCGGTCTATGAACGCCTCGAGCGCCCCCTTGTGCCCGTGCTCGCCGAAATGGAAATGCACGGCATCAAGGTAGACCGTGACACGCTGAGCCGTATGTCCAACGCCTTTGCCCAGAAAATGGCAGGGCTTGAGGCCGAGATCCACGAGCTCGCTGGCCGCAGCTTCAACGTCGGCAGCCCCAAGCAACTTGGCGAAATCCTGTTTGACGAAATGGGCATAGAAGGCGGCAAGCGTGGCAAGACTGGCGCTTACGCGACAGGCGCCGAGGTGCTCGAAGAGCTGGCCACAGAACACGAACTTCCCGCCCGCGTGCTGGACTGGCGGCAGCTTTCAAAGCTCAAAAGCACCTACACAGACGCGCTTCAGGACCACATCAACCCCGAAACAGGCCGCGTGCACACCTCCTATGTCCAAACAGGCGCAACCACAGGCCGCCTCGCTTCAGCCGATCCGAACCTGCAAAATATCCCGATCCGCTCCGAAGAAGGCCGCCGCATCCGCGAAGCTTTTGTTGCCGAAGAGGGCAAAACGCTCATCGCGCTTGACTACTCCCAGATCGAGCTGCGCATTCTGGCCCATATTGCAGGCATCGACACGCTCAAACAGGCCTTCAAAGACGGCCANGACATTCACGCCATGACAGCATCGGAAATATTTGATGTGCCGCTGGATGAGATGACCCCCGACATTCGCCGCCGCGCCAAGGCGATCAACTTCGGTGTGATCTATGGCATCTCGGGCTTCGGCCTCGCACGAAATCTGCGCATCCCGCGTGGCGAAGCGCAGGGTTTCATTGACCGCTACTTCGAGCGCTTCCCCGGCATCCGCGCCTATATGGACGAGACCACCGAGTTTGCAAAAGAACACGGGTATGTAGAGACGCTTTTTGGCCGCAAAATCCACACCCCAGAGATTGCCGCAAAAGGCCCGCGCGCAGGCTTTGCCAAACGCGCCGCCATCAACGCACCCATCCAGGGCACAGCCGCCGACATCCTGCGCCGTGCCATGGTGCGCATGCCCACCGCAATTGCGGGGCTACCGGCCAAAATGCTTTTGCAAGTGCATGATGAACTGTTGTTTGAGGTCGAGAACGCCGCTGTAGACGAAACCATAGCGCGCGCGCGCCACATCATGGAAGGCGCGGCAGAGCCGGCTGTGAAGATTGATGTGAAGCTTGTCGTTGAGGCTGGCCAAGGCGCAAACTGGGCCGAAGCGCACTAACTGGCCTCGAATTTCGCTACGCGAAATCCGACCAGCTGGGGGGCTAGCCCCCCAGACCCCCCACTGCTTGCAAAGCAATCGCTATGAAGAATGGGGCGCACCTATTGCGCGGGCTCGTTTGGATATTTTTAGCAAAAAGAAAGACTAGGCAGATTGTGCCGCATGATGGCCTGCCCATTTGCCTGTGGCGAGGCAGGCGGTGATAAGGTAGCCACCTGTCGGCGCTTCCCAATCCAGCATTTCACCGGCCGCAAAAGTATTGGGCTGGGTCTTGAGCATGAGACCTTCGGTGAGCGCCTCAAAACGCAAGCCACCTGCCGTAGAGATGGCTTCATCCATAGGGCGCGGCCCTGCGTGTAGAACGGGCAGATTCTTCAAGGTTTGGGCGATAGATGTGTCTCTATTCCTGCCGAACTCGAAGAAAAGCGCACGTTTTACAGGATCAAGCTTGAGGCGCTTGAGCGCATTGGGCAGGCTCTGCTTGCCTGCTTTTTTGAGCCGCGCCTCAACCTCGTCGAGCGCAACATCCGGCATCAGGTCAAGCCAGAGCGCCGCGCCGTCGCGCATGATCTTTGACAGCGCATAGACCCCGCTGCCCTCGAGGCCCCGACGGGAGACAACACATTCCCCACGGTGCTTTACGCCCCCTGCGCGCAGCTCGACCTGCTTGAGAGGTGCGCCAAAGAAGGGCTCCATATGTGCTGACCATTCCACGGCAAATCCCATATTCGCAGGCTGAAACGGCGCGACGAGATCAGGCATCTGCCCAGCCCAAGCACCATCAGACCCGAGGCGCGCCCAGCTTGACCCGCCCATGGCCAGCACTGTCACATCAGCGGCAAGCTCAACCTGACCCTCTGGCGTGGCAAAGCTATGGCCCCCGAGCCAGCGGTGGCGCGTTTTGAGAGCCACCCCCAGCGCCTCAAGCCGCGCAAGCCACGCGCGCAGCAAGGGCGAGGCTTTCATCGCTTTGGGAAAGACCCGCCCGGAGCTGCCGGTAAACACCTCTTGCTCCAGCTCTTGCGCCCAAGCGATCACATCTGTCGGCCCAAAGGCCTCAAGCATAGGCTGCAATGCAGGCTGCTCATAGGCGGCCACAAAGGCCTCAAACGGCTCATCTTTGGTGATGTTCAGGCCCGACTTACCCGCCATGAGGAACTTGCGCGCCACGCTGGGCTTGGCCTCGGCCACTGTCACAGACAGACCTGCGCGCGCCATCTCTTCTGCGGCCATGAGCCCCGCGGGCCCTGCCCCTATGACAAGCCCGCGCTTCATGTGCCGCGCTTGTCGTGCAGTTCCACAACACGGTGTGGATAGGGAATGGTGATGCCGTTGTCCTTGAGGGCATTCCAGATGAGAAACAGCACATCAGAGGTGAATTTGTTCTCGCCATCATCCAGCCCGTTGACCCAGAACTCGACAGCAAAATCTACACCGCTGTCGCCAAACCCGCGCAGCTCGCAATCAGGCGGGAAAGGCTCGCTCAGCACCTTTGCATGTGTGGCCACAGCCGCCTCGACGATGGCGGGCACAAGGTTGATATCGGTGTCATAGCTCACAGAAAACGGCGCTTCATAGCGGTTGGCGCTGCCAGAGTCAGAGTAGTTGACCACCCGTGTGGTGATAAAGTCTTCATTGGGCACCACGATCCAGCGGCCATCAAAGGTCTCAAGGATCGCCGCGCGCGCTGTCATGCGCACAATCTTGCCCGCCTCACCGCCATCAAGCTCGACATAATCTCCAACGGTTGCCTGACCTTCAACAAGCAGGATCACACCAGAAATAAAGTTCGATGCGATCTTCTGGAGGCCAAAGCCAAGGCCCACGCCAATCGCACCACCAAGAACCGCGAGCGAGGTGAGCGAGATCCCCATGATGTTCATAAGCAAGAGGAACGCCACACCAAAGATCATCAGCTCGGCTGTCTTGGCCGCAAGGGTGCGGGTGGCGGGGCGCATCTCTTGCTGCTTTTCGATAAAGGCGCTCGACTGGTCGTTTGACCAACGCCCGAGCCAGAACAGGATAGAGCCCGCGATGAGGCCCCGCACAATCGACATGAGCGAGAAGCTGATATTGCCAAGGCTGATCACGGTTTCGGTGAGCTGTGTGTTTACAAGCTCGAGCAAGCCAACAGCATAGAGCGCCATAACAGGGATCAGCACATAGCGCCCCAACAGCTTGAGAAACGGGTCGCGCAGAATTTCTTGCACCAAGATACGCGCCGCCAGAAAGAGAAACACGCGTTTGCCAAAGGCAATCACCGCGCCCGAGTCAAAGAGTGAGCGCACCACGCTCTCGCCCATGGCGGTAAAGGCATAAGCGAAAAGCGGCAACATCAGCGGGATAAACACCAAGAGCCAGCGCCGCGCATTGGCAAGCATGTTTTGCTGCGCAGCTTCTGGCGTCAGCAGGGCCGCGAGCTTGGGCCGCAAGATACGCGCCACCAAAACCGCCAAGACATAGGCCATGACCAGCAAAGCAAATTGCGACCAAGCCGCAGGGCTCAAAAGCCAGCCTTGCGCCAAGGCCCACCCCTGGTTGAGATACCCCAGCGCCGTCGTGATAATCTGTGCTTGGCCGTCCATGTTTACGCCCCCAAAACTCGTATACGTCTTAGCCTAATGCCCCTTTCGGGCAAGCTTTACAACTGAGCAAGCAACACCAGAGTAAACCTGTACCAAGCGGATTTACGCTCGCGCAAAGCGGCGGCTGCGCATCATGCTTATACTCAGTGTAGAAAGGAGGGTTTCACATGCCCCTCATTTACAGCGAAGATGACAGCACCAAGACTGCAATGATCACAGTCTCGGGCAAAATAACAAAAGAAGACTACGACAGCGCTATAGCCCCGATCGAGGCTTTTATCGGCAAGCATGGCGCGATCAACTTCATCGAGGTCATCAAGAGTTTTTCAGGCTTTGATCCGTCGATCATTTTGCCTGGTCTCAAGTTTGACTTTGCACATGTCAAACACATCAGCCGCGTTGCCGTTGTTTCTGACATCGGCTGGATCAGCCCCTTGGCCAAAGCAGCAGGCTATTTCATGGCGACGAAGCTGCGCATGTTTGACCTCGCCGCGCTGGACGAGGCCAAAGAGTGGGTCAGATCATCTGCTTGATACCTGAAATGATCTCTGGCTTGGCCGCCAACACATCAGCCGCAATGTCGCGCGCCTGATCCATGAGCGCTTCGGGGGCAACAATGCGGTCGATGAGGCCAAAGGCAAGCGCCTCATCGGCCAATATCTTTTGGCCCCCCATCAAAACAAGCTTCGCCCGCGCCGGCCCGATGAGGGCGCGCATCCGCGCAGGATCGGACGGCTGGGGCAAAAAGCCGAGCTTCATCACAGGGTAGAAAAATTTCGCCGTCGGCACGGCGATGCGTATGTCACAGGCCAGCGCCATACCCATCGCGCCGCCCGCCAAAGTTCCGTTGAGCGCGGCAATGCTCAGCCCCTCAAAGCCCGCCACCGCGCTTGAAAGCCGCTCCCAGAGCGGCGAGGTCGCCAGCCCTGCACGCGCCTCATCAAGGTCTGCACCTGCGGAAAAGACTTTGCCCTCGCCCGTCAGCACAAGCACGCGTGCTGCGGCTGCCCCTTCAACAATTTCGCACAGCTCTTCCAGCATAGCTGCGGTGAGCGAATTGGCCTTTTCAGGGCGGTTTAGTGACACAACCCAGAGATCACCGTCTTTTGTCAGCCCAATCATATCAGCCCCACCGCGCGGCGCAGCCCTTCATCACGCAAAGCAAGCTCTTGGCCCAGATGCGCATCCGCCTGAGGCCCGCACATCCAGAGCAGAGCGCGCGCTGGCCACTCGGCAGGAATATGATCTTCCCAGTTCATCTCGCTCACAGGGTTCACACCGCTGGCCTTGATCTCGCGCTGCATTTGCGTCGCCACCGTACCGGGGGAAAGCCCCATAATGCGCAGCCCCTTGGCCGCGCCTTCCACATGAGCCGCCTTTGTCATCATGGCTGCACCCGCCTTTGAGGCGCAGTAGTGGCTCCAGCCTTCAAGCGCATTGTGTGCCGCACCAGAAGAGATGGTAATAATCGTGCCATGCCCCTGCGCCATCATCCGTGGCATCACGGCACGCATCCCATGGTAAACGCCCTTGAGGTTGATATCGATAGCATCCCCCCAGGCGTCAGGGTCACTCTCGGCAATCATCGCCACAGGCTCGATTACGCCAGCGTTGCCGATCAGAATGTCGATCCCGCCAAAGCGGCCCACGGCGTGCTCCACAGCATCGCGCATGTCACCATAGCGCGCCACATCACAGGCTATCGCCATTGCATTTTCGCCAATATCCAGCGCTATCTCGTCAATCGCGGCTTCCGAGCGGGCCGTCAGCACCACATTTGCACCCTCACGCGCAAACAACCGCGCCGTTGCTTCGCCAATCCCACGGCTCGCGCCCGTGATAAGCACAGTCTTGCCAGTTACATCGCTCATATCATCCTCCTGTTTCACAATATTGGTAGCCGCCTGCTATGCTATCGTCCAGCAGGATCGGCCCTTGATCCTTTTCAAACAACAAACGACATTAGACCCGACAGTCGCTTCAATGATTTCTTCGAAAGGTTTCCCCATGCTCCTCCGTCGCCTGCTGCTTGGCAGCACAGCCCTCGCCCTTCGCTTCAATGATTTCTTCGAAAGGTTTCCCCATGCTCCTCCGTCGCCTGCTGCTTGGCAGCACTGCTCTCGCCCTGTCTGCAACCAGCTCGCTCGCCGATGTCACAGCCCAAGATGTCTGGATGGATTGGAAAGCCTACATGCAGGGCTTTGGCTATTCTGTTCAAGGTGTCGAGGCCACGTCTGGCGACACGCTCACAGTCTCCGACATCAGGCTCGCAATGGCGCTGCCGTATGATGACGAAAGGCTCGAGGCGTCACTGCCCCAAATCGCCTTCACCAACCTGTCCAACGGCACAGTTGAGATAGCCCTGCCCGCAGAGCTGCCCATCGCGTTTGACTATGTCGATGGCGCAACATCCGAAGCGACTGGCGTGATTGACTACAACACAACAGATTTTTCCCTGATCGCCTCAGGCACCCCCTCGGAAATGACATATACCTACAGCGCCACCACACTTGACCTTGGCTTGCGCGACCTTGTTGTTGAGGGCAAGCCAGTTGATCTGGGCACAATCGCGTTCACAATGACGGGCCTCGCAGGCACAAGCCTCTCGACAGAAGGCACCCTGCGCAACATCGCCCAAAACATGACAGCCGAGGCCCTCAGCTACACTGTCGCAATAGAAGCTCCCGATGGATCGAACAGCCAGACAAGCTTCAAAATGGCTGGTCTGCTCAACAACCTCGCCTTTGACGGCACAGGCAGCTACTCGACAGATGGCAATTTTGATGTAAACAATATGGCCTCCATGTTCGAAGCGGGCTTCAATATGTTGGCAAGCTTCACCTACGCTGGCGGCACCTCATCCTTTGAGACAAGCGAACGGGGCGTCACAACCAAGGGCCAGTCATCGTCCGAGAGTGGTATGTTCAAGGTCGCGATGAGCGCAGATGGCCTCTCATATGGTGGCGAGGCATCAGGCCTGACATCAAACATGACAGTGCCCCAGCTNCCGTTTCCCATCGAGATCAACGCCGCCAAAAGCGCCTTTGGCCTGACCGCTCCTGTCAGCGCTTCAGACACGCCGCAAGACTTCGCTTTGTCCCTTGAGCTGAGCGATTTCACCACATCAGAGGGCCTCTGGGCCTTGATTGATCCAACAGCCCAGCTTCCACGCGACCCGGCCACGCTGCATATCGACCTTTCAGGCAAGGCCACGCTTCTCTTTGATGTGATGGATCCGCAAGGCATGGCGTCGGTTGAAACAGGCGCGCAAAAGCCTGGTGAGCTCAACGCACTCGACATCAACACGCTCAAGCTCAGCCTCGCAGGAGCCGAGCTGACAGGCGGCGGGGCCTTCACATTTGATAACTCAGACATGGCCACATTCAACGGGATGCCCAAACCCGCAGGCGCGGTTGATCTCCAGCTTGTTGGCGGCAACGGCCTCATCGACAAGCTCGTCGCCATGGGCCTTGTGGCCGAGGAGCAAGCCATGGGCGCACGCATGATGATGGGTCTTTTCGCCGTGGCTGGCGCAGACGAAGACACGCTCAACTCCAAGATCGAAGTCAACGAGCAGGGCCAGGTTTTTGCCAACGGCCAACGCCTGCGCTAGGCCAACACCGGTCGCCAATCTTTAAAGGGCGCGGCAAGCCAGCTGCGCCCTTTGCCTTTGCTCAACACTGGAGCAAAGCCCCCAACAGCCCGTAAAATTTGACCCAACTCCGCCTCACGAGCGTATCTCTTATGAATTAGCCGCGTAGGGCTTAGGGTCAAAGAGGCCACCATGACAGCAAAACCCGTTCTCATCCTCGGCAGCGCGCCATCAGTTCTGGCCGCGCAAAGCTGGCCCAAGTCACAGTTTTCCGCCATCGTCGCCATCAACAACGCATGGCAAGTCCGCGATGATTGGGACTATCACATCGCCCCCGATGACTTCCCCGCCGAGCGCGGGCCTCAAGCCCTGCGCACCGGCCAAAAGCGCATCACATCAGCCGACTATGTCNCCGCCAACAACAGCTTTGGCGGCATCCTCTATGCAGGTGGCACCATGGCCTTCACCACAGGCTACTGGGCGCTTTCAGCCCTTACGCCTGCAGCGATGGTCTTTGCCGGCTGTGACATGGTCTACCCCAGCGGCTCCAACACGCATTTCTACGGCCAAGGCACAGCCGACCCGTTGCGCAAAGACATCACCCTGCGCAACCTTGAAGCCAAATCAGCCCGCCTCATGCTTCACGCCGCCAACCAGGGCTGCACCTGCCTACGCGCCTCAACAGGTGAAAGCAGGCTGGTCTTCCCATCTGTCACCGCGCAGGAGCTGGCCCGCCCCCGCAAAATCGAAATAGGCTCTAACAAGGCCCAATTCGATGAAATCAAAACCCGCGAAACTGCACTCGGCTACTTTGTGCCCTCAGGTCGCTACTGGCAAAGCCAGAAGCCTGTTTGCACAGCCAAGCTCGATGCGCTTGATGCGGCCTGGCTTGGCGCAGTCGTGACTTGATCGCGCCCCGCTTATGGCTCACAACAGTCTCATGAAAAACACGCTTGAAACACTCGCCCAATCCGCCCTCGCCGCTGCCCTCAAAGCAGGCGCAGACAGCGCCGATGTCATCACCCTTGAGGGCCGCTCCGTCTCGGTTGATATGCGCGAAGGCACGCTGGAGCAGGCCGAGCGCGCCGAAGGCACCGACCTTGGCTTGCGTGTCATGGTGGGCCAGCGCCAGGCCATGGTCTCCTCGTCCGACACACGCCCCGAGGCGCTTTTGCAAGTGGCCGAGCGCGCTGTCGCCATGGCCCATGAAGCGCCCGAAGACCCCTACATCGGCCTCGCCAGCCCCGACCAACTGGCGCAAAACTGGGATATAGACGCCTTTGAGCTCTATGACCCCACTCCCGAGCCAAGCCCCGAAACCCTGCAAGATGATGCCCGCCGCGCCGAGGCCGCCGCCCGCGCCAATGCTGGCATCAGTCAGGTCCAGTCGGCCAATGCGTCCTATTCCCAAACAGCCGTGCATCTGGCCACCAGCACAGGGTTTTCAGGCGGCTACATGCGCTCGTCCCGCTCGCTGTCATGCGTCGCCATCGCAGGCACAGGCCTCGGAATGGAGCGTGATTATGATGGAGATGGCCGCATCTTCCAGTCCGATCTGCGCAGCGCCGAAGAGATCGGCACATTGGCCGCTGCCCGCGCGGTTGAGCGCCTCAACCCCCGCAAGCCCAAGACAGGCAGCTACCCCGTCATCTTTGACGAGCGGATTTCCAGCACCCTCGTTGGCCACCTGCTCGCCGCTGTCAACGGCGCGATGATCGCACGTGGCTCCTCATGGCTGCGCGATGCTTTGGGCGAGCAAGTGCTGCCCTCAGCGCTGTCTATCGTCGAAGAGCCCCACCGCCCCCGCACCACGGCCTCGCGCCCGTTTGATGCCGAGGGCCTGCCAACACAGCCGCGCCACATCGTGAAAGATGGCGTGCTCGAGGGCTGGACGCTCGACCTCGCCAATGCGCGCAAGCTTGGCCTGCAAAGCACAGCCAGCGCCGCGCGCGGTACAGGCAGCGCCCCCTCGCCAACAGTCTGGAACATTGCCCTGACACAAGGCAGCCAAAGCCACGCAGAGCTTCTGCGCGACATGGGCACAGGCTTCCTTGTGACCTCGCTTATCGGCTCCACAATCAACCCCAACACAGGCGATTATTCCCGCGGTGCCTCAGGGTTCTGGGTCGAAAACGGCGAGATCATCCACGCGGTCAACGAAGTGACCATCGCGGGCAACCTGCGCGATATGCTGCGCACCCTTGTGCCCGCCAATGACGGTCGCGCGCACCTCTCCCGTATCGTGCCCTCTCTCCTCGTCGAAGGTCTGACCCTTGCAGGATCCTGATCTCGAGCTTCTCATCAAGGCGGCCCAAACCTCTGGCGAAATCGCCACAGGCTTTGCCATGGACAGCCTCAAAAAATGGGACAAAGACGAAGGCGCAGGCCCCGTCACCGAGGCCGACCTCGCCGTCAACGCCTACCTGGAAGACACGTTGCGCACAGCGCGCCCTGACTATGGCTGGCTGTCTGAGGAAACAGAAGACACCGAGGCCCGTCTCACCAAAAAGCGCGCCTTGATCGTTGATCCGATAGACGGCACCCGCAGCTTCATCGAAGGCTCCACAACCTGGGCACATAGCTACGCCATTGTCGAAGATGGCGCCCCCGTCGCCGCAGTGGTCTATCTACCGCTGCGCCAAAAGCTCTACGCCGCCGCAAGGGGCCAAGGCGCAACACTCAATGGCGCGCCACTGCGCATCTCGTCAAACACTGAGTATGACAGCCTCGAAGTCCTCGCCACAAAGCCGGTGTTTGAAGCCAAAAACTGGAAAGCAGGCGCACCACAGCTCAAGCGTGCGCATCGCCCCTCACTGGCCTATCGCCTCGCCCTCGTCGCCGAAGGCCGCTTTGATGCCATGATCACACTGCGCCGCTCATGGGAATGGGACATCGCCGCAGGCGCGCTCCTCCTGTCGGAAGCGGGCGCAAAAGTGTCTGACCGCCACGGCGTACCGCTCACCTTCAACAAGGCAGACCCGGCCTCACAAGGCGTCCTTGCCGCCAGCCCTGAAATGCACGCAAAGCTTCTGAGCGCACTGGCCTGACAGCGCGTCACTCATATCTTTCTCTTGCTCAAAATATCCCGGGGGGTCTGGGGGGCAGAGCCCCCCAGCTGGTCGGATTTCGCAAAGCGAAATTCGATCCCCGATCAGATCCCCGCGTCCACAATCGCCTTGGCTAGCAAAGGCACTGTCTCACTGTTCAAACCAGCAATGTTCATACGGCTGTCAGGGATCATGTAGATCGCATTGGTCTCGCGCATCCGCTCCACCATATCAGGCCCTGTGCCCAGCAAAGAAAACATCCCGCGGTGCTCCGCCAAAAAGCCGAAGCGGTCAGAATTCGTCAGCCGCGCCAGCTCGCCCGCCAGCTGTGTGCGCAGCCCCAGCATCCCGAGGCGGACCTCTTCCAGCTCGGCCATCCAGTCGGCTCTCAGCGCATCGTCGGTCAAAATCATCGTGACCAGCCGCGCGCCGTGATCTGGCGGGAAAGAATAGTTCTGACGGTTGAGAAACGCGAGGTTCTCTTGCGTCAGCGCAGTCTTGCTGGCGTCCTGAGACACGCACATCAAAAGCCCTGTGCGCTCCCGGTAGATACCGAAGTTCTTCGAGCAGCTCGCCGCAATCAGGCACTCAGGCACGCTTGAGGCCACAAGCCGTGTCGCGGCCGCGTCTTCTTCCAGCCCGTCACCAAAACCTTGGTAAGCAATATCCACCATCGGCATCGCGCCCTTGGCGTTCATCACGTCAATCACCTGCTGGAATTGCTCCAGCGTCAGGTTTGCACCCGTCGGGTTGTGGCAGCAGCCATGCAGCAGCACAACATCACCCGCGCGCAAGCCCTCAAGGTCTGCCAGCATCCCGTCAAAATCAACGCCGCGTGTTTCGGCATCAAAGTAACGGTACTGCACACACTCAAGGCCCACATAATCCAGAATGCTGATGTGGTTGGGCCATGTCGGGTTGCTCACAAAAACACGCGCCTCAGGCGTTGCCATCTTGATCATCTCAAAGGCCTGACGGCAGGCGCCCGTGCCCCCGGGCGTGGCCGCCGCGCCAATGTTCTCCCGTGCAACCGCATCACCCAGCACCAGCTTGATCATCGCATCGCTGTAAGCAGGGTCGCCCACAAGCCCGACATAGGCTTTGGTGTCCTGCGTTTCCCAGAGCTTGTGCTCCGCCGCCTTGATAGCGCGCATCACAGGCGTCACGCCCTCGGCGTTCTTGTAGACACCCACACCAAGGTCAATCTTGTTGGGCCGCGGATCGGCGCGGTACTTGCCCATCACTTGCATGATTTTATCGACGGGTTGGGTCTTGAGGTTGGAAAACATCAGGCTTCTCCTGTTGAAACTGGCAGCGTTGCAAACGCGCCCCATTCGGCCCATGAGCCGTCATATACTGCGTAGTCGCTCTTGCCGATCCGCTCCAAAGCCAGCGCCAAAATCGCCGCTGTGATCCCTGATCCGCAGGTGGTGATCGCTGGCTTGGCAAGGTCAACACCCGCCGCCTCAAACACAGCGCGCAACTCTGCTGGCGACTTGAGCGTTTTACCCTCGGTCAAAAGCTCGCCAAACGGCACGTTCTTCGAATTGGGGATATGCCCCCCGCGCAGGCCGGCGCGTGGCTCGGGGTCTTTGCCCTCAAAGCGGCCACGCGAGCGCGCATCAATGATCTCGTAATCTCCAAGCTTGCTGGCAGACGACACTTGCGTCACATCTTTCACGAGGTGGTTCTGCACCCGCACAGTCATGTGGCGGTCGCGCACGATCGGGGGCAAATCTTCGGTCTTGCGCCCCTCGGCCACCCACTTGGGCAAGCCGCCGTCAAGAACAGCCACGTTCTCCTGCCCCATAAGCTTGAACAGCCACCAGACCCGCGGTGCCGAGTTCACGCCCACTTGGTCATAGACAACAATCTGGTGCCCGTCGCCCACGCCCATCGCGCGCAAACGGCTCATAAACTTCTCTACAGGCGGCACCATATGGGGCAGCTCGGAGCGGTGATCGCTGATTTCATCAATGTCAAAAAAGCGCGCGCCCGGGATGTGCGCCGCGTTATAGCCTGCAACGGGGTCAAGCTCGACACCGGGCAAAACCCATGTCGCGTCCAAGACCCTCAAGTCAGGGTTTTTCAAATGAGCGGCAAGCCACTCGGTGCTCACCAGCGTCTTCGGATCATCCTGCGCCATCACAGCCCCCATCATGCTTCCCCAAATCTCTAGCGCGCAGGGGCCAAAGGGGCAAGTCTGGGTTGGCCTTCGTGGAATTTCGCCGCAGCCTCGCCTGCCTGCACTTCACAGCTACACTTCCCGCGCCAACAGCTCTAGTCTCAGCCCAGCCCCAGCGCCAAGCAGGATAGCACCTTGAAGCTTGCGACCCTCTTCCAAACAACAGGCGCCCCACCTGTCAAACACCTCGGCCTTGCGCTTTTAGGGATGTTGGGGCTGTGGGCCGCCTCAAGCTACGGCTACTACTATCTCGTCAGCGCGATGTCTCTGAACAACGGCTATGACGAAGCTCCCTTCTTTTTTGCGGCCTATTATCTGCTCTGGACAGTGGCTTCGGTTTTGGCCTTTCGAGGCGTTCTGCAGGAAAGGCTCTCACACGCTTTCACCGCCTATAACGCATTCGCGCTTGCGGGCCTGCTGCTTGCTCTAGGAAGCTATGTTACGCTCGTATTGCCAAGCTTGCCTGAAGTCACCGCCGAGGTTGCGCCCCCAAACCCGCCTGACTTTATGTTCGCCTCGGCGTGGTATTACCTTCCCAAGTCAACGGATATTCTCTTTCAGCAAGTGATGGTGGCCTCGCTTATTTTGACAGCTGCCAAGCAAGGCTTCGCCTTCGGCTCCATCACACTTGCCGCCGCATTGGTCTTTGGTGGCTACCATCTCACCCTCTACCTTGACGGCTTCACACCGCTCTACGTAGCGCGGTTCACTNCGGCAGCCTGCCTTTTTGGACTCGTCGTCCCCTATATCTACCTCAGGCTCAAAAACGGGTTTTTGCTGGCCTATGGCCTGCACTGGTCGTTCTACGCGCTGGATGCGACCCTGACGCATTTTATCCTGTCTGTTCCGTAAAGAGGCCGCGCGCTTGGGTAAGCACACGGCCCCATCTGCCTCAGACAGGTCTGAGCGCTTACTTGTTCATCATGTTGCGCACAGCACCCACGATGGCCAGCACAACACCGCCACCAACGCCGCCGCCCGCCACTTGGCCAAGAATAGCACCCAGATCAAGGCCAGCCGCTTCGCCAGCCACACCCGCCATATCAGGCGCACCAATCATACCAAGGATCGTGCCGCCAAGCCCGCCGCCAACAATACCGGCAATCGAATTGATCAGCGTACCTTGGTTAAGGTTCTTGAGAATGCCGCCAGCAGCATTGCCGCCAACAGCACCTGAAATGAGGCCAATAAGAAGTTCCATAGCAATCCCTCCCCGAGATCTGTTTTTGCCAGCACAAGCAGTCCTTGCGCCAGTCAGGCAGGAGTATTGCAGCTTTGCTTCTGTACAGAACGGGAAATAAGGCGGGGTTATTCCCCCTCAAGCAGAGATCAGTCGCCGTGGCGCAAAAGGCGTTGCTTCTGGCGGCCCCAGTCGCGCTTGGCATCCGAGGCGCGCTTGTCGTGGTTCTTCTTGCCCTTGGCGATCCCGATTTTGAGCTTCACCATGCCACGATGGTTGAAATACATCACCAGCGGCACGAGGGTCATACCCTTGCGGCTGGTCGCATTCCAAAGGTTGCTCAGCTCCTTGCGGCTCACCAAAAGTTTGCGGCGGCGGCGCTCTTCATGCTTGAATTGCCGCGCCTGCTTGTAAGGCGCGATATAGCTGTTCACGAGCCAGAGCTCACCGTCTTCAACAGCCGCGTAGCTTTCAGCAATGTTGGAGCCACCGTCGCGGAGCGACTTCACTTCAGACCCCTCAAGCATGATCCCGCACTCAAGATCATCCTCGATCGCATAATCATAGCGCGCGCGCCGGTTCTCGGCGATCACCTTATAGTTCGGGTCTGATTTTGTGTTACCTTGTGCCATGTCAGCCAGATAATCACGCGCACTCCAAAAGTCGAGAGCGCACGTCGACTGCGCCCGAATTGCGCGCGCGGTTACAAAACCCTGAACAACTTTTTTTAAAGGTTAACCTGCTGCCAAGCCTGCTTTGGGCGGTGCACGCATGGTGCACGCGGTGTGCACACATATCACCCCCCCAAAATCAGCTGTTAACCGCACCGTTCTCTGCCGTAACATCGACAATCTCGGCTTCGTCAATCTCGGGGTCAATTGGCTCGCTTTTATCCTCTACCGCACCCACAATCAGAGGCAGCATCGCCGCACTTGAAAGCGCCTGCACTTCGCTCTGTGGCGGGCGCTTCCACTCCAGCGTGTCGAGAGCCCCGCAGTTGTCACAGGTCGGCGTCCATTCGGTGTGGATATGCTGGCAATTCTCACAGACCCACTGAGGCCCGCGCGGCGCGCTCAAAGCCCGCGCCAACCAGCCTTTCACAACCGTGTCACTGGCCCCCTCGCCACGCTCGACCGCCGCCATAATCGTCAGCGCCCGCGCATCGGCTTGGGTCTCGACCAGGTCTCCCAAAGCGCGCCGCGCTTCAGGGAAGTCTTCAGCCGCAATATTCAGCTCTGCGAGCAGCATTTTTGTCTCTGGGTCATTGGGGTTCAGCTTGGTCAAAGCCCGGAACCGCTTGATCCGTTTTTCAGGCATTTCTTCCGGAACGATCTCGGCAAATACCCCCGCAAGGTCAGGGTGCGGGCGCGCCGCCCAAGCCTTGGAAATAACGCGCGTCGCGTAACGCGGCTTGCCTTTTTCAATGTAGCTGCGCGCCGCCATAACAGCCGCAGGAATAAGATCAGGCGACAGTTTGTTGGCCTCAATGGCGCGCTCTTGCGCATCAATGCCGCCGTCTTCCGCCAGCACACCCTTGGCCTCGCTCAGCGCCAAAACAGCATCGCGGCGTTTGTGCACATCGCGTGGCAAAGCGCCGTGTTTCAGCTTGGCGTTCAGCGTCTCGCGTGCGCCTTTCCAGTCAGCATCCTGCGCTTGCAGTTTGAGCAAGACATCCTGAGTTTCTTCATGGGCTGGCTTCAGCGCAAACGCCGTTTTGGCCAGCGCCAGCGCCTTGTCTGTTTCGCCCGCTGCAAGCCGCTGTTTCATAATGCCGCGCACCCCGACAAAGCGGGTGCGATCTTCGGTCAAAAGGCGCTTGTAGGCCTCCTCGGCCTTGCGCTTGTCACCCGCCATTTCAGCCGCTTGAGCCGTGAGCAGGTTGGTCAGATCAGGGCGGTCAAGGTAGCGGTCAGCCCGCGCGGCCTTGGCCATAGCCAACCGCCCTTCGCCCGACGCCAAAGCCAGCATGCCATCGGCCAAAGCCTGAAAGCCCTTACGCTCTCTGTTGCGGTCAAAGTACCTTGAAATAGCGGTCTCATCACCATTGAGAAAGCGGAAGGTCGCCGCCAGAAACCCAAGTATTTTCAGGCCGATCCACACCGCGATCACAAGCAGAACCAGCGCAATCACCACTTGCAAGGGCGAGAGGCTAAACTCCTGCCCCGCTATCGCTATCCGCATCCCGCCTTCAAGGGCGAGAAGCTCCAGCGCGCCAAAGCTGGCTGCCGCGATCAGGGCAAAAAACAGAACAATCTTTATCAGTGACCAAAGCATGTCTTCACCCTTATTTCGTATTGATTTGCTGGCTCAGCACGTTGGCCGCATCAACCGCTGCCTGCCGTGCCTTGGCCGCGTCAAGCCAGTCTTGCAGCGGGGCCTGTGCCGCCTCTGGCAAAGCTTCCGCCTCGGCCATCACATCGCCCAAGCGCCCATCGCGCGCCGCGGCTTCCATCCGCGACAAAACAGCGTCAGGGTCGCTGCCTTCACGCGGCTCAAGCGAGCGCGCGCCAAGCTGTGTTTTGAGAAACGCACCAAAGCCGCCACCGCTCTCGGTATCGCTGGTGCGTGCGGCCGCCAAAGCCTCCCGCGCCGCTTCGGGGAAATCAGCTGTCAGCTGCGCTACCGAGGGCACGCCCCCCGCCTGAGCCACCAGCGCCTCAGGCACCTCCGCGCCCGTAGCTTGCAAACTGGCGACAGCGTCACCAAAGCTTGAGCCCGTTTCAAGCGATGTCAAAATCTGGCTCACAGCCGAGCGCTGCAAAGCCTCTTGTGCCGTCATCTCGGCAGAAGCCCGTTTTTCTTCGGCTTCCGCAGCCATCGCCTCAACATCAGCGCGCTGTGCTGCCAGCGCCTCCTGAAGCTGCGCCATCTCACGCTGATACGCCTCAACGGCGGCAGGCGAAGCACTGGCCAGCGGTGCTTTTTCCAAAGTGCTCAGCCGCGCTTCAAAGTCACTGATTTCGCCCTGCGCGTCCTTCAGCGTAGCAACATCTGACGCCACATCAGCCACTTGGCGTGCAACATCTGACAGCGCGGTTTCAAGCGCAGTCTTATCGCCAGCAGCCGTGAGCTGGGCTTTCAAAGCTTCAATCTCGGCGCTCTGGGCCTCAAGCTTTTCAGCGAGAACAGCGCTCATGTCTTCGCCCTGATCGGGCAGCAAGCTGGCAGGCAAATTTGGCAGCAGGTAAAGCGCCGTGCCAAACCCGATACCGGCGGCGACAACGCCGCCAAGAACTGTCGGCATAAATCCGCCTTTGCGCGCGGGAGCGGGCTCTTCGGCTGGCGCGGTGTCCACCATTTCAGCCGCCTCTGGCTCAACTGTGTCCTCAACCGGCTCTTCATCTGGTGTGCTCGGCGCGTCGCCTTCGCCCTCGGTTTCCGCCACATCAACCTCGGGCGCATCCTCTGTCACATCCAGCGCTTCGGCCACAACAGCGGTGTCTTCGGTCTCGGGCGTTGCCGCTTCGGCTTGTTTCTTGGTTTTGTTCGTCTTGCGTGCCACGGCGCACGGCCCTCCCGAATCTTTACAATTTTACTGTAGCGTCTGAAGCTTAGACGCCCCTTGCCCAAGCCTCAAGCTATCATACCCTGTCAATGAGCCGCAGGGTTGCTTCAGTCATTCCTGCCGCATCAGGCGTAAGCGCCACAAGGCTTGCCTCGCACGGCATATCTCTTGCCGCGGCCTGCGCTGCCGCGCTGATAAACACCGCCGAAAGCGCCTTTGCACCCTCAGCCTCGCCAGCAAAAGCCGCCGCGCTGCGCGGCGAAAACAGCGGCACAATCACGTGCCGCTCAGTGCCCAGAGCCACCTTAGCTATATCACTCAGCCCGACAAGCGGCTGATCATAGACCACCACACTCTCCAGATCGGAGGCCACCTGTGTCAGGTCGGCGGCCACATGCGCCCCACGCGGATGAAGCACGCGGCGTGTTTCACCCGCAAGCAACGGGCCGAGTGTCGCCGCATCTTTTTCAACGGCTATTACAGAGCACCCCGCCACCCGCGCAGCCTCTGCCGTGGCCAGCCCCACACAATAGGCCTCTGCTGCCACACCACCCGCCGCCATATAGCCCACCACACCGTGCACCGATGTAAACACAAGCACGTCTGCGACAGGCAAATTTGCGGGCCGGATATAGACTATCTCCATGATCGGGCTGATCAAAACCTCAAGCTCTGGCCGTGCTGCCTGCAAAGTGGCTGCAAAACGCTCTGCCGCGGCACGCGGGCGTGTGAGAAGAATGAGAGGCAAACTTGTTTTCGTCATGCCTAAGGTGTTACCTGCGCCAAAGCACCCTTGCAATGAAAACGCCCATGACCAGACCGCTCACCCTCCTTGGCATTGAAAGCAGCTGCGATGATACCGCCGCCGCCGTTGTGCGTGGCACATCTGGCGCAGCCGAGGTGCTCTCGTCTGTTGTCGAGGGGCAAACAAGCCTGCACGCCGACTTTGGCGGCGTTGTGCCAGAGATCGCCGCGCGCGCCCACGCCGAGCGGCTTGATGGCTGTGTTACGCCCAAGCGCTGGCCGAGGCGGGGCTTTCTTGCCGAGGTAGACGCTATCGCCGTGACAGCCGGCCCGGGCCTCATTGGGGGCGTCATGTCAGGTGTTGCGCTGGCCAAGGGGCTTTCGGCAGGCTCTGGCAAACCACTGATCGGGGTCAACCACCTCGCTGGCCACGCGCTCACCCCGCGCCTCACCGATGCAGTGGTATATCCCTACCTGATGCTGCTGGTTTCTGGCGGGCACTGCCAGTTTTTGCTCGTGCGCGGGCCTCAAGACTTCACCCGCCTCGGCGGTACAATCGACGACGCCCCCGGCGAGGCCTTTGACAAAACAGCCCGCCTCCTGGGTCTGCCGCAGCCCGGCGGCCCCAGCGTTGAGGCCGAAGCGCTGAAAGGCGACGCAAAGTGCTTTCGTTTGCCGCGCCCGCTGCTCGACCGTGCGGGCTGCGATATGTCTTTCTCTGGTCTCAAGACAGCTCTCTTGCGCGCCCGCGATGCGCTTGTGGCCGAGAAGGCTGGCATCACCCTGCAAGACCGCGCTGATCTTTGCGCAGGGTTTCAGGCGGCAGTGGCCGATGTTCTGGCCGAAAAATCCCGCCGCGCAATGGCGCTCTACATGGAGGCGCAGCCCGCAAAGCCTGTGCTAGCCGTGGCTGGTGGCGTGGCGGCAAACAAGAGTATTCGCGCAAGCTTGGAGACAGTCGCAGCCGAATTTGGCGCAACTTGCCTGGCCCCGCCGCTCGCGCTTTGCACAGACAACGCCGCGATGATCGCATATGCTGGACTAGAGCTTTTCGAAGCAGGGCAACAAGACGGGTTTTCGCTCGCCGCGCGCCCCCGCTGGCCGCTCGATACAACCAGCCCGTCTCTGCTCGGGTCGGGCAAAAAAGGAGCAAAAGCATGATCACGGTTCTGGGCGCTGGCGCCTTTGGCACATCGCTGGCTATTTCTCTGGGCCGCACAGGCCAACCTGTCACGCTCTGGGCGCGCGAAGGCGCTGAGGCCATGCAGGCCACGCGCGAAAACACACGCCGCCTGCCAAACGCACCCTTGCCTGACAGCGTCAGCGTGATTGGCGCGCTGCCTGACATGCCCGCAGACGGCCCTGTCCTGCTGGCCGTACCCATGCAACAGCTGCGCGGCTTTCTGGTGGGAAACAGCACAGTGCTCGCCAAACGCACGCTTATCGCCGCCTGCAAAGGGCTCGACCTCAGCACACATCTCGGGCCTGTCGAGACCATCCGCACCATCCTGCCAGAGGCCCAGCCCGCGCTGCTAACGGGCCCCAGCTTTGCCGCCGACATTGCCCATGGCCTGCCCACAGCGCTCACATTTGCCTGTGAGGACCCGACCCTTGGCAAAGCGCTGCAAGAAGCGCTGACCACACCCAACCTGCGGATCTACCGCACGAGCGACACAACAGGCGCCGAGCTTGGTGGTGCGCTGAAAAACGTGATCGCCATCGCTTGTGGCGCTTGCATCGGCGAAGGCATGGGCGACAGCGCCCGCGCCGCGCTGATGACACGCGGCTTTGCCGAAATGCAGCGCCTTGCCCTGCGCCGTGGTGCCCTACCAGAAACACTGACAGGCCTCTCAGGCTTTGGCGACCTCGCACTTACCTGCACATCCGAGCTGTCACGCAACTACCGCTTCGGCCTCGCCCTTGGGCGGCAAGAGGCGTTTGACAGCAGCATCACCGTTGAAGGCGTGGCCACCGCCAACGCCGTTGTCGCTTGGGCCAAAGAGCTTGAGATAGACATGCCAATCTGTTCCGCCGTTGCCGCACTTAGCAGCGGCACCTACAGCGTCACCGAGGCGCTACAAGCCCTCCTCTCACGCCCACTCAAGGAAGAATAACATGCTTATCGCTCTTATCTGCACAGACAAAACAGGCGCACTGGAAACACGCAAAGAAAACCGTGACGCGCACCTCGCCTATATCGCTGACACGGGCGTTGTGACCATGGCAGGCCCATTGCTCGACACAGCTGGCGAAATGGCTGGCTCGCTTCTCATCCTTGATGTGGAAGATGCAGCAGCAGCCGAGAGCTGGGCCGCAAACGACCCCTACGCCAAGGCGGGCCTCTTTTCAGACGTGCGCATCCAACCTTGGAAAAAGGTCATCGGCTGATGCGCCACTGGCTCTTCAAATCAGAGCCCGACACATGGGGCTGGGCCGANCAGNTGGCCAAGGGNGCNANNGGCGAAGANTGGGATGGCGTGCGCAACTACCAAGCNCGCAATTTCATGCGCGACATGCGCTTGGGNGACCTTGGCTTCTTTTACCACAGCCAGTCTGAAAAGGCGGTGGTCGGAATTGTCGAGATAATCGCCGAGGCCCACCCCGACAGCAAGACAGATGATCCGCGTTGGGAGTGTGTGGATATCAAAGCTCTCCGCCCCTTTGCGCAGCCCGTCACGCTGGCGATGATCAAGGCAGAGCCGCAGCTGGCCGATATGCCGCTGGTCAAAAGCCCGCGGCTCTCTGTGCAGCCTGTGACAGACGCCGAGTGGAAGCTCATCTGCGCGATGGGCAAAACCGAAGCGTAACGAGTGGCAAAATAAAAAGAGGGTTCACACCTGACAGAATCTGGCTGAACCCTCTTTCTCCCCACGTGCTCCCTAACCACCACACGCGAATTCTAATCTGGGTCCGGCCATACTGACTCGGGCAAGTTCAACCTAGCCCAAGACAGGCCAGCTGCCTAATGCCAACTGTTTAAAAGATAGCTCAAATAGAAAACGCCCGCCTCTCGGGGCGGGCGCTTTCAAGAATTTGCTCAGGCTCAGCCGTAAACGGCTTCTTTGCCAAAATGCTTTGTCAGCATGTAGTAGACAACGGCGCGATACTTGTTGCGCTCTGATTTGCCATAGACTTCCAGAACAGCGTTGATGCCTTCCATAAGCTGCGGGCTGTCTGCAAGGCCGAGCTTTTTCTTGAGGAAGTTTTCTTTCACGGTTTCAAGCTCGCTTGGCTGCGACCCAGCAACCGTTGAAGCATCCGCGTTGTAGATAGCTGGGCCACACCCGATGGTCACTTTTGTCAAAAGATCCATGTCTGGTGTCATGCCACATTTGTTCTTCAGATCATCCGCATACTGCGCGATCAGATCATCTCTTTTACCCATAGTCCTCGTACTCCCAGTGTTTTCACGTCGCCGCCGCATGTAAAATAACGCTCCGGCGCTGTGAGGAGCCTACTGTCACTTAGCCCCCAGACAAAGGGAAAATTTGGCCGGAAACGTCACCTTTGAGGTGACGCTGCTCACAACTCATTGCCGCAAAAGACTTTCTATCAAGCCTCTGAGCACATCTTGAACCGCTCACAGCGGCTTCCCATATCTCAGTCACTACATGCGACTCATTTGATTCAATCACTCAGGGCCTGACATGACAAAGAAGACATATCCCATAACACCAGCTGCGCGCGTGACCATGCCCTGTGGCGAAGAGCTCAACCTGACCCGCCCCCGCAGCGAAGGTGTTATGTCTGATCAAGAGCTGGCCTTTTGCCGCGCCAATGACATTTCTCTTGCCTATGATCCTGTGCAGATCGGCTGGATATCGGCTCTGGCCGAAGATGACTTTTCACCAACCTTCCGCAAAAACGAGCGCAGCAAACGCAGCGCCGTGGCCCTCATGCCGCAGGTCAATGCGCTCCACCCGCAGTACCGCCTCCGCGCCTGGACAGAGCATGACCTCTCCACTTACGTAGACATGCTCGACGATCCTGAGGTCTGGGCCTTTATGCCCGAAGCCTACCCCGACCCGCTCACGCCCGAGGCCGCCGCAGCCCTCATCGAGCTGTCAAACGCAAGCAACCACCACCAGGTTTTTGCAGTGCTGCGCAATGCAAAGCCCGTGGGGCAAGTGCGGCTCTTGTTTGACATCGACCCACTCAACCCAGCAACAGCCGAGATCAGCTATTGGCTCGGTCGCACACATTGGGGCAAAGGTATTGGCTCTGATATTGTGAAGCTCTTCACCAAACGTTGCTTCAACGACAACATCGGGATCACCAAGCTCATAGCCCGCGTTCACCGCGACAATGGCGCATCTGCCGCTGTGCTCACCAAAGCAGGCTACATGCTTCAAGGTCACGACCCCAAAGATGAGGGCTGGACGCTTTTTGCACAGCACCGCTAACACCCTCAAAAAAGCATGAAAAAGCCCCGCAGAGCAAAGCGCTTTGCGGGGCTTTTCTATTTTGAAAGCGCTTACGTTTAGTAGCGGTAGTGCTCAGGCTTGAAGGGGCCTTCAGGCGACACGCCGATATAGGCCGCTTGCTCGGGGTCCATCTTCGTGAGCTTTACGCCAATACGGTCAAGGTGCAGGCGCGCCACTTTTTCGTCCAGATGCTTTGGCAGAATGAAGACACCGGGCTGATACTCATCGCTCTTGGTCCACAGCTCGATCTGCGCCAAAACCTGATTGGTGAACGATGCAGACATCACAAACGAGGGGTGGCCCGTCGCGTTGCCGAGGTTCAGCAAGCGGCCTTCCGACAAGAGGATCAAACGGTTGCCGTTTGGCATCTCGATCATATCGACCTGTTCTTTGATGTTCGTCCACTTGTGGTTCTTCAGTGAAGCCACCTGAATTTCGTTGTCAAAGTGACCAATGTTGCCAACAATCGCCATGTCCTTCATCTCGCGCATNTGCTCGATNCGGATCACGTCTTTGTTGCCTGTNGTGGTGATGAANATNTCGGCNGTTGCGACAACATCTTCCANTGTTGTGACCTGAAACCCGTCCATCGCCGCTTGCAACGCGCAGATCGGATCNACTTCNGTCACGATCACNCGCGCACCNGCACCNGCCAGCGACGCNGCAGAGCCTTTGCCCACATCGCCATACCCCATCACAACGGCAACTTTACCCGCCATCATCGTNTCCGTGGCGCGGCGGATGCCGTCTACGAGGCTCTCTTTACAGCCGTATTTGTTGTCGAACTTCGACTTGGTGACAGAGTCGTTCACGTTGATCGCAGGGAACGGCAGCTGGCCGTTTTTGAACAGTTCATAGAGACGGTGCACACCTGTGGTCGTCTCTTCGGAAACACCAACGATCTGGTCGCGCATTTTTGTGAACCAGCCGGGAGACGCTTCGAGGCGCTTCTTGATCTGCGCCTTGATGGCAACCTCTTCTTCAGACTGTGGCACAGCAATAACGTCTTCCCCCGCTTCGGCGCGCGCGCCAAGCAAGATATAGAGCGTCGCATCGCCCCCATCATCGAGGATCAGGTTCGGCCCCTCTGGGAACATGAAGGATTTGTCGAGATAGTCCCAATGCTCTTCCAGCGACTGGCCCTTGATCGCGAAGACAGGCGTNCCGCCCGCCGCNATCGCCGCCGCCGCGTGGTCCTGCGTGGAGAAAATGTTGCAGGAAGCCCAGCGCACATCTGCACCCAGCTCAACAAGCGTTTCAATCAAAACAGCGGTCTGGATGGTCATGTGGAGAGAGCCGACAATGCGCGCGCCTTTGAGCGGCTGCGCTTCGCCATATTCTTTCCGCAGCGCCATCAGGCCCGGCATTTCTGTTTCGGCAATATCAAGCTCTTTGCGGCCAAAGTCCGCAAGCGCGATGTCTTTTACAATATAGTCTGATGACATGGGGATACCTGTATTAAGCTGATTTGGCTTGCACCTATCAGCTTATGATTTTCTGCGCAATCTTGCCCGCCAGTCAGCCCGTGCGGCCTGACACTTTGGTCAGTGCAAGTGGCCCCTGCCAGTCTGTTCCCGTGGCCAGAATACAGGCTTCACCAGCCGTGTCTGTGCTGATCACAGTAAATGTGCCTGTCTCCGCCGAAGCCCAGACCTCCACAACAGCCGATGCACCGTGCAGGCCACCCCCGGCAAGTTCTTCCTGAAAGTTGCTCTTTAGCCGCTCCACCATCACATCACGTGATGCGCAGCTGTCCGCATAGGCTGGCAGCGATGTCAAAATGGCCGCCATACCCAACAAAAGCGCAAACATGCGCTTGGTGTTAATTCGCTCGATCATGCCAAGCTCCTCGATTTGCTCTCAATACTAGGCCTATTAATTGGCCCTTGTGGTCAGTTGCCTGATCCAGTGGTCAGATTTTCCCGATCCACACCCTTACAATATGAGTTAAATGTGGCAAGAAAAGGGCGCAGTCACACACAGGCATCGAAAAATGGCAAAATCATCACCAAAACAAGCCCGCGCTTGGCAGCGTATGCTTTCTGGCCGCAGGCTCGACCTGCTTGATCCAACCCCGATGGATATCGAAATCGAAGATATCGCCCACGGCCTCGCCTTTGTCGCGCGCTGGAACGGGCAGACTCTGGGCGATTTTGCCTACTCCGTCGCCGAGCACTCCCTGCTCGTTGAGGCTCTCTTTGCCCGCATCGTGCCAAAAGCAGATCCGAAATGGCGTCTTGCCGCCCTTTTGCACGACGCCCCCGAATATGTGATCGGCGATATGATCTCGCCCGTGAAAAACGCCATTGGCCCGGGCTATGAAGAGCTTGATGAGCGCCTCACAGCCGCCATTCATATCCGCTTCGGCCTGCCGGCCAAAACACCCGTGCAGATCAAAAAGCAGATCAAGAAAGCTGACAGCCTGTCAGCTTGGCTCGAAGCCACACAGATCGCCGGCTTCTCCGCTGAAGAGGCTAACAAGTTCTTTGGCGCGCCCGATCCTGCCTTGCTCAAAGACCTCAGCATCTCGCTGCGCCCGCCAGTCGAAGTGCGCGAAGAGTTCACAGCCCGCCACAACGCCCTCTTGGCAGAAATCGGCTGATGCATCTACGCCACGCCACTTTGGCCGATGCCCGCCAGCTGGCCGATCTGCTCAACACAATCATAAAGGAGGGCGGCACCACCGCCCTCACAACGCCGCTCACCCGTGCGGAAATGGACGGCTGGATAGGCTCTAATCCAGCCCAAAATGCCTTTCTCATGGCAGAAGACAGATCAGGCAACGCCCTTGGCTTTCAAGCCATCGGAGCGCGCGCAACCTTGCCACCCGAGGCCTGCGACATCGCCACCTTCACACTCAAAGGCAAAGCCCAGCTTGGCATCGGCTCAGCCCTCTTTGAAGAGACCCGCAAGGCAGCTCAGGCGCTTGGATATAGCTGGATCAACGCAACCATCCTGTTTCAGAATGAAGGGGGTCGCGCCTACTATCAGTCGCGCGGGTTCGAGCCTTACAAATCCACGGCCGAACGCGTCTTTATGCGGTATAATCTTCGCTGATCAGGCTCAGTTCCGCCTCGGTGAGCGGCCCCCAGTCTTCGCTTCGTTTGATGAAGCCATGCCGCTTCAGCAAGCGGCCAATCACCTCAAAATCAAGTTCGCTCACATCGCGCTTCTTGCCGACTGTCACCTCAGCCGCGTCTGACAGTGCGTTGATCACCAGCGGCTTGGCCTTGGTAAAGCTCGCCAAATGCCGCCGCAAAGAGCGGCTCGCCACCCGCTCGCGCCGCAAGATCATCGCGACGCTCTGCGCTTTTGTGCCCACCATCGCAAAAAGATGGAGCGCCGAGCCATCCAGCGCCACAATCCGCTTGGCGGCCTTATAGCGGGCGATCTGCTCGCGCAGGCTGTGCTTTTCTGGCCAGAAAACACTGTATCCTACCTCTTCCATTCGGGCGTCCAACAGCTCTTCGCCCACAAAGCCACCCTTCTCAAGCGGCTGGAAGGCACGCGAAATAAACAGGTCGTCTGGCCCCTCCGGCGCAATATCCTTGGCAAAGTTCGCGGCAATATATCGGCGGAAAATCCGTGTGCCCTGGGCAATCTCCCCCAAGCCAAACCCCTGACCGGGGATCACAAGCGCCTCCACATCGGTGGTGTCGCTCACCACCTTCACAGGCACATCACCAACCAAGAGCCGCAGATACTCGCGCTCAAAATCCTGAAGCGCGAGCTGGGCACGGGTCACAAAAACAATGCCCTCGATCTCGTCACGATAGCGCGTCATGGCCCAGAGCCGCGCAATGCTCTGCATCTGGAAATGCCCGAAATGGTGGTAAAGCACGCCGCCCCAAAGCCACTTTCCTGCCAGCGTGGCCTCTGCAAATTCGGGGTAAGCTGGGGGGTGGGTGATGCGCTCGTCGCGCCGCCAGGTGGCCGCAGAGGGCACATCCTGACCATCCGCATCAAAAACAGCTGTGGTGATAATCCGCCCGTCAATGTCTTGTGGCGGAACGATACGCACATGCGCAAACTCTAGCGCTGTCTGCGACCAGCCCCCCTTGGGGCTGGGTGGCTCTGTCGCATCGCGCGTCACGTCACTTCGGGCTGCGCTTTGCCAGAATACGCTGGAGCGTGCGGCGGTGCATGTTCAGCCTCCGCGCTGTCTCGCTGACATTGCGGTCACACAGCTCATAAACCCGCTGGATATGCTCCCAGCGCACACGATCAGCGCTCATCGGGTTTTCCGGGGGCGGTGGCAGCTCGCTGCCATTGGCCAGTAGCGCATTGGTGATGTCTTTGGCATCCGCAGGCTTGGAAAGATAATCTGTCGCCCCGATTTTGACTGCGGCCACAGCCGTGGCAATCGCACCGTAACCTGTCAGCACCACAACACGGCTGTCGGGGCGCTTCTCCCGAATAACTTCGACCACATCAAGCCCGTTGCCATCTTCAAGCCGCAAGTCACACACCGCATAAGCAGGCGGGCGGGCTGTTGCTATCGCCTTGCCTGCGGCAACAGAACCGGCTGTTTCCACCTCAAAACCACGTTTTTCCATTGCTTTGGCCAGACGGCGCAAAAACGGCTCGTCATCATCGACCAGCAAGAGGGACTTGTCTTCCCCAATATCAAGATACTCTTCGGACACCTGACGACACTCCCCATTTGCGCATGTTATAAGTCTTAGCTTGACCCCAGCCGCCCGTCAAACGGCGCGGCTCAGAGCCCGTTTATAAAGCACTGTACCCGGTCAGCCATTTGCTGGGGTGTTTCCTCACGCTTGAAAAAGTCGAGAAAGCCCTGCTCTGGAGTCATAAGGTAAGTGAAGGTCGAGTGGTCAACGAGATAAAACTCCTCGTCGCCCTCCTCTGGCTCCTGCTTTTTGAAATAGGTGCGGTAGGCCATGCTCGCGGCTTTCACCTGTTCTTCTGTGCCCGTCAGCCCGATCATCTCGGGGTGCATCACATCGGTAAACTCGGCCAAAGAGGCTGGTGTGTCGCGCTCGGGATCAATCGAGATAAACACCGTGCCCACATCAAGCCCGCGCTCTTCCAGTATCACAGCCGCCTCGCCGTTGCGGGCGGTATCGAGCGGGCAAACATCTGGGCAAAAAGTATAACCAAAGTAGACCAGCGTTGGCTTGGTGATCACGTCTTTGTCCGTCACAGTCGCGCCCGTTTCATCAACAAGCTCGAACGGCCCACCAATCGAGGCAGCACCGCCCGCAACATTGCCAACACGGCACTCTGCCAGGGCGTCGCTCGCGCCGCCGGTAAATTGCGTGGCCGCCAAAGTGCCAACAATAACCGCCCCGGCAACAACAACAGCGCCAATCGCCAAATTACGTGACATAGGTCTTCCTTTCCCGCAGCTTTCTCAGCATGCTTATGCTTCAATGTATCATTTAGGCTCCAAAACAGCACATGCAACCAGACAATACGTCTCATTCCCGCTCCGACAGCCAGCTTCCCGAAGGGTTGCGTCGCGGCAACTACATCCGCCTGCGCACGATTATCTGGCTGCGGTGGGCCGCTGTCTTTGGCCAGCTCACAGCGCTTTTTGTTGCGGAACGCTATTATAACCTGCGTTTGGAGGTGGGCCTGTTCTACCTCGTGGTTGGCGCGTCGGTGCTCGCCAACCTGATTTCCATGTTCGTTTTTCCACAAAACCGCCGCCTCTCCGAGCAGGAAAACTTTTTTATGGTTTTGTTTGATCTTTTGCAGCTCGGCGCGCTGCTTTATCTTGCAGGCGGGCTTAACAACCCGTTTTCCATCCTGATTGTTGGCCCCGTGGCTGTTTCTGCGGCTGTGCTCTCAAGTCGCAGCACCATTGTGCTTGGCCTCATCACACTCATGATCGCAACGATCCTCACGCAACATTACTACCCACTGCGCACCAGTGAGGGGCTCGTCCTGCGCATTCCAGAAATCTTTGTCTTTGGCACATGGGCTGCCGTTGTCATCGCCGTTGTGTTCCTCGGCGTCTACGTGCGCCGCATCGCACAAGACGCCAACGCCATGTCAGAGGCCTTTCAAGCAGCGCAACTGGCCTTGTCACGAGAGCAAAAGCTGACAGACCTTGGCGGGGTCATCGCCGCTGCCGCCCACGAGCTGGGCACGCCGCTGGCCACGATCAAACTCACCAGCTCCGAGCTGCTCGACGAGTTTCCCGAAGGCAGCGAGCTGCGCGAAGACATTGAACTGATTGCAGCACAGGCCGACCGCTGCCGCGATATCCTCCGCTCTATGGGCCGCGCGGGCAAAGACGACCTCTACATGCGCCAAGCGCCCGTGACAGCCGTGGTGCAAGAGGCCGCCAGCCCCCACGCCGACCGCGGCAAGATGCTCCACTTCTCCGAAAACAGCAGCGACGGCACATTCCAGCCCGAAATCTACCGAAAACCCGAGATCATCCACGGCTTGCGCAACCTTGTCCAAAACGCCGTTGATTTTTCGCGTGCGAACGTCTGGGTCGAAACCCTCTGGAGCGGCGACAGCATCACCATCCGCATTCAAGATGACGGTGGCGGCTACCCTCCCAGCATGATCGGCAGAATAGGCGACCCTTTCATGCGCAGGCGCAGCAATTCACAGACCCGCGCGCGCCAAACCGCATATGAAGGCATGGGGCTGGGCCTCTTCATTGCCAAGACTTTGCTCGAGCGCACAGGTGCCGAGCTAAACTTCGCCAACGGCCCCGACGCCTCACGCAGCGCGCCAAGCGGCCCCCAGCGTTCGGGGGCTCTTGTGATTGTGCGCTGGAGCCTTGCAGATATAGCCGTTGATACGAGCACGGGCCGCACACCACTGGGAGAAAACGAACTCTTCAAGCTTTAAAGGATTTGTTAAGACTTAACCTTTAATTAACTAAAATTAAGCCAAACTGCCCCGAGGAGCAGTGTCGCAACACACAGGAAAAGACCGCCATGTTAGATCAATCAACTCTCTTGGTTATTCTGGCGGCGGGCTTGGGCACTGCCATCGTGGTGTTTGCGCTGCTCGCGGTCTTTTCAACAAGCTCACGCGCCACCCCCCGTCGAACCAACCAGCACCTTGAGAACCCGTGGATGCGCTTTGAGGGCGAGACATGCACCGGCGCCAACCCCTCAGCTCTTGAAATTGTAGGCGTCAGCAGCTTGGCCAAGCTTGATTGGTCCAAAGCGCACGAGGCATTGGCCCCGCGGTTTTCAGGCCTCCCCACAACCCTGAAAGCACCAGACGATGGCGACCAGGTCGAACGCTTTGTTGCCCGCTTTCCTGACGACAGCGCCAAAGTTCAGCTCGACTACAAGGGCACAGACGTAACCCTTTCAATCGTCGAAGACGCCCCCGCAACACCCGCTGACCGCCACATGACATTTGTTCAACGCGGCAACATTGCGATGCGCGAGGATTCAATAAACAAACTCGTGCACCCCACATGGGCCACGCGCAATGGCGAGATCTTCTGGACAAACAAGGCCTTCCGCACACTCCAGAAAGCGCGCAAGCAAGCCGAGGGCGAAGACGCTGATGTTTTTGAGTTTGATATCCACAAATCACTCGGAGCAGAGCAGGCGCGCACCTCGATCACCACCGGTTTTGCACAAGACGAGGTGCACTGGTTTGACATCACCAGCGTTGAGTTCGGGGCAGGTGCTTTTTTGCATTGCGCCGTAAATGTGAACGGTCTCATCACCGCCGAAACCACCCAGCGCAAATTTGTTCAGACCCTGGCCAAGACATTTGCCCAGCTGTCCACTGGCCTCGCGATCTTTGATCGCAACAGGCGGCTCGTACTCTTCAACCCCGCTCTGGTTGACCTCACATCGCTGCCTGCGCACTTCCTGTCAGGCCAGCCCAATCTGCAAAACTTCTTTGATCGCCTGCGCGACAACAGAATTATGCCCGAGCCAAAAGATTATTCGTCTTGGCGTCGCCAGATCGCCGATCTTGTCGTCCAGTCGTCAAACGGCCGCTATCAAGAGACATGGCGCCTGCCCAATGGCCTCACCTACCGCATCGCTGGCCGCCCCCATCCTGACGGGGCCATCGCTATTCTGATCGAAGATATCAGCGTTGAAATGTCGCTCACCCAGCGCTTCAAAGGGCAGGTCGAGCTGCGCGAAACAGCGCTTCAAGCCTTGGGCGACGCTGTGGTTTGCTTTGAGCAAGACGGCACGATCTCGCTCTGGAACGAAGCCTTTACCGAATTTCTCGGCTTGCCCGCAGGCACGCCCGCTTCCAGCCACTCTCTCGCTTCGGTCACCCAGCTCTGGAAAGAAAAGCTCGCCCCCGGAACCGTGCGCAACACCCTGTCAGCCCGCCTGCGCAACGCGGGCGAGCAGCAAGGCAGCTTCACATTGGTTGATGGCACAGAGCTGCCCTATGAGCTACGCATCCATGATGGCAACGCAACCATCATTTCGCTGCGCACCTCCATACTGGATACGCCAGCCAAAGCCGGTCAGGCCCCATCGCTTTCAGCCCTCTAAAACCGCTTGCAGCGCCGCGGCGCACGGGTCATCTTTGCAGGCATGGCGCAACTAGACAAAACCATCACGCTTGGCAGCGCAAGCGCCACAACACGCTTCGCCGAGGCCCTCGGTGCAGAGCTGGCCGCGGGCGATATTATCCTGCTTGAAGGCGGTATCGGCGCAGGCAAAACCCACCTTGCGCGCGCGCTTATCCTGTCGCGCCTGCCCCTGCCCGAGGATGTGCCCTCACCCACCTTCACCTTGGTACAAACCTATGATGCAGGCGCTGTCGAGCTCTGGCATGCTGACCTTTACCGCCTCACGGATACCTCCGAGCTGGAAGAGCTGGGCCTCACCGACGCATTTGAAGAGGCCATCTGCCTAATCGAGTGGCCCGACCGCCTCGGCAGCCTGCGCCCTGCTTCCGCCCTCACCCTCCGCCTTGACCTCACAGCAGAGGAAGGCGAAAGAACCCTGCATATGACCGGCCCCGCGCGCTGGTCTTTTCTCAATGAGCTCGCATTCGCATGACCCAGCGCCTTGACCTGTCTACCGCCTTTCTCTCTGCTTCTGGCTGGGGCAGCGCCGCCCGTGCGCCACTGGCAGGCGATGCCTCAAACCGCCGCTACGAGCGCCTCACCGCAGCCGACGGAACCCCCGCCGTGCTGATGGACGCGCCCCCCGAAAAGGGAGAGGATGTGCGCCCCTTCGTGGCCATCGCAGACTATCTCACAAGCCTTGGCCTCTCGGCCCCGCGCATCCTTGCGGCCGATGAGGCAAACGGCTTTCTACTCCTAGAAGATCTCGGCGATGATCTCTTTGCGCGCGTGGTGGTGAAAACCCCCGCGCTTGAGGCAGATCTTTATACCGCCGCAACCGATGTGTTGCTGGCGCTTCACCAGCACACACCACCACAGCTTGCACCCTATGATGCGCCCGTCATGGCCGACATGGCCGCGCTCGCCTACCGCTGGTATGGCGCTCAAAACACCGGCGCGCTGGATAGCCAGTCCGCCGCCTTCCACAGCGCCTTTCAAGCGCTTCTGGCCGAGCATATCCCGGCTCCCACAGTGCTCATCCAGCGCGATTATCACGCCGAAAACCTGCTCTGGCTCCCCGGGCGCCGAGGCGCTGCCCGCGTGGGCCTGCTTGATTTTCAAGATGCCATGTTGGGCCACCCCGCCTATGATCTTGTCTCGCTGTTGCAAGACGCCCGCCGCGATGTGCCTATTGAGGTCGAGCAAGAGATGCTGGCCTATTACATCGCGCAAAGCGGCCATGAGGCCGAGAGCTTTACAGCCGCCTATGCCCTCCTCGGTGCCCAGCGCAACCTGCGTATTCTGGGTGTCTTTGGCCGCCTGTCGCTGCACGCCAACAAACCCCACTACGTGGATTTCATCCCGCGTGTCTGGGGCTACCTGCTGCGGGATCTGGCCCACCCCGTTCTGGCCCCTGTGCGCGCCCAGCTCCTTGCCGATTTGCCCGCGCCCTCCAGCGCGCTCCTCACAGAATTGAAAGATAAATGCGGAACAGTCCCAACGCTCTGATGATTTTTGCCGCTGGTTTTGGCACACGCATGGGCGCGCTCACCGCGCACCAGCCCAAACCCATGGTCAAAGTCGCTGGCAAGCCCCTGATTGACCACACGCTAGAGCTTGCCGCGCCGCTTGGCCTTAACACTGTCGTGAACCTTCACTACCTGCCCCATGTGCTTGAAGCCCACCTTGCAGGCAGCGGCGTGACCACCCTCACAGAAACACCCGATATTCTGGAAACAGGCGGCGGCTTGCGCAACGCGCGCAGCGCTCTGGGCAGCGGCCCGAGCTTTACGCTCAACTCCGATGCGCTGTGGCACGGGCCCAACCCGCTCAAGATGCTCAGCGCCGCTTGGAACCCCGATGATATGGATGCGCTTCTCCTGCTCATCCCCCACGCAAACGCGCTTGGCCACACAGGTCAGGGTGATTTCATCCTGGCCCCCAACGGCCAGATCACGCGCGGCGCTGGCCTCGTCTACTCTGGCGCGCAGATCATAAAACCCGAGCTGACAGAAGAGATCCCCGAGCGCGCCTTTTCGCTCAATCTTGTCTGGGACAAGCTGCTCGCCACAGGCCGTATCTACGGCCTGCCCTACACGGGCCAGTGGTGTGACGTTGGCTCCCCCGAAGGCATCACCCGCGCCGAAAGGATGCTCGATGACACCGCTCTTTAACGGCACTGATACACCCCAAGTCTTTGGTACGCCCCTCGGGGCCGACTTCCCCCGCGCGCTGGTTGAGGCGCTGCGCACAGCCTACGCAGGCCAGCCCCCCGAGGCCCTCGCGCGGGTGCAACTCGTGCTCAACACCCGCCGCATGGCCCGCCGCGTGAGCGAGCTGTTTGATGAAGGCGGCGCGCTCCTTTTGCCGCGCATCTCGCTTATCTCCGATCTCGCAGCACTCGATCCGCTCAGCACCCTCCCCGCTGCAGAGCCAGCGCTCCAAACCAAGCTGGAGCTTGCGGTTATCATCCGCTCGCTCATCGAGAATGAAACCAAAAGCAGCGGCCAGACCGCCATCGCGCCCCGCGAAGCCGCGTTTGATCTGGCCGAAAGCCTGACAGCTCTCATGGGCGAAATGCACGAAGAGGGCGTCTCCCCCGAAGCCATTGCGCAGCTTGATGTGAGCGACCAATCCGGCCACTGGCAGCGCACACAGACTTTTCTCAACATCGTACATGGCTACGCCGCCAGCCGTGCAGGCCTCACCACCGCCGCGCGCAGCCGGCTGATCACCGAAGCGCTCATGGCCCGCTGGGCCGCCCTGCCACCCAAAGACCCGATCATCATCGCTGGCTCCACAGGCTCCCGTGGCCTCACAGGGGCGCTCATGCGCGCGGTCTCAAAGCTGCCGCAAGGGGCCATCGTCCTGCCCGGCTATGACTTTGCTTTCGCACAAGGTGCATGGCCAAAGCTCGCAGACGGCGCCATGTCAGAAGACCACCCGCAATACCGCTTTCACGCGCTGCTCTCAGCGCTCAAGCAAGCCCCGCAAGACGTACAGCGCTGGCCCGCAGGCAAGGCTCCGTCCGAGGCGCGCAACAGCTTGGTCTCGCTCGCGCTGCGCCCCGCGCCCGTCACCGACCAATGGATCAGCGAAGGCCCCGAGGCCGCGCTCATCGCCGCCGAAGCCACAAGCGGCATCACCCTGCTCGAAGCCAGCGCCCAGCGCGAAGAGGCGCTCGCCATCGCCCTGCGCCTGCGCCAAGCCACAGAAGACGGCATCCAAGCCGCGCTCATCACACCTGATCGTGGCCTCTCGCGGCAGGTCACAGCAGCGCTGGCCCGCTGGGGCATCACCCCTGATGACAGCGCAGGCGAGCCGCTACACCTCTCGCCCGTGGGCCGCTTTCTGCGCCATGTGCTCGATGTGACAAGCCCCCGCGCCCTGACCGCCGAGGCGCTCATTACCCTGCTCAAGCATCCGCTCTGCAACGCGCTCCAAGAGCGCGGCACACACCTGCGCTACACCCGCGAGCTTGAGCTTTACATCCGCCATGAAGGCGTCCCCATGCCCGACGCCGACACACTACTGGCATGGTCAACCGCCCACAAAGACGAGGCCGCGCGCGACTGGGCCGCATGGGTCGCCTCTGCCTTCTTTGCCGAGGGGCTTGAGGGCGAGCACCCGTTTGCCGACCTGCTCCAGACCCACATCGCCACAGCCGAGGCGCTCGCCCTTGGCCCTGCCGAGGCCGAGACACCGCTCTGGCAAAAAGACGATGGCGAAGAAGCCCAAAAGCTCATCCGCGAGCTGACCGCCTGCGCCGCATCAGGCGGCGACATGAGCCATTATGACTACGCCAATCTGATCGACTCCGCCCTCTCTTCCAAAGAAGTGCGGCGCGGCGAGGCCGCCCATTCCGGCGTGCTGATCTGGGGGACGCTCGAAGCCCGTGTGCAAGGCATCGACCTTCTCATTCTCGCAGGTCTCAATGAAGGCAGCTGGCCCGAAGCCCCCGCGCCCGACCCGTGGCTCAACCGCAAAATGCGCGCCGAAGTGGGGCTCTTGCTGCCCGAGCGGCGCATCGGCCTTTCGGCGCATGACTTCCAACAAGCCATTGCCGCAAAAGAGGTCTGGCTCACCCGCGCCCACAAGTCTGATGATGCCGAGACAGTTCCTTCCCGCTGGGTGATCCGCCTGACCAACCTGCTCTCTGGCCTGCCTCAAAAGCGCGGTGAAAAAGCGCTGGAAGACATGCGCGCCCGCGCCACCAAATGGCTCGCTTTTGCCAAACAGATCGACGCGCCTGCGGCAGATGTGCCCCTCGCCAAGCGCCCCGCGCCTGTGCCCCCCGTCGCAACGCGTCCTCGGAAGCTTTCGATCACCAAAATCCAGACCCTCATTCGCGACCCCTACGCCATTTACGCGCGCCACGTGCTCAAACTTCAGCCGCTCAACCCGCTGCAAAAAATGCCCGATGCGCTCTTGCGCGGGATCACGCTGCACACGGTGATGGAAGAGTTTGTCAAAGCCGCCAAAGCTGACCCCGGCTTGCGCACCCGCGCCACGCTCAGCCAGCTTGCCCGCGATATCCTCGCGCGCGACGTGCCTTGGCCTGCCGCGCGGCTCATCTGGCTGGCCCGCTTTGAAAAGGTGATCGACGGTTTTCTGGCCGAAGAGGCCGCGCGTGCCGCCAACGGCGCATTTCTCCGCGCCGAGGCCGAAGGTGCGCTTGAGTTGCAAGACATCGGCTTCACGCTCACAGGCAAAGGCGACAGGTTTGACCGCCTCGAAGATGGCACACTGGCAATCTATGATTACAAGACAGGTGCACCCCCCAGCGTGAACGTGCGCAAACACTTTGACAAACAGCTCCCGCTCTCGGCCCTTATGGCCGTTGAAGGCGCGTTCAAGGATATTCCCGCTGAAAGCGTCGGCAAGCTGGCCTACATCGGCCTTGGCACAAACGCTGGCGAAGCTGTGTTCGACCCCAAGGAATACGACACCGGCACGATCCTCGCCGAGTTCAAAGAGCTGATCGGGGCCTTTATGGACCCCGACAAAGGCTACCCCTCGCGCCGCGCCATTCAGAGCGAAGAGTTTGAAGGCGACTATGACCACCTCGCCCGCTACGGCGAGTGGAGCAGCGCAGACACCCCGGAGAAAGAGGTGCTGGCATGACCGCGATCCCAAACGACGCCACCATCGCCCAGATCGATGCAGCCCGCCCCGAAACCTCGACCTGGCTTTCGGCCAACGCTGGCTCGGGCAAAACCCGTGTTCTGACAGACCGTGTCGCGCGGCTCTTGCTGGAGGAGGTCGATCCGCAGAATATCCTCTGCCTCACCTACACCAAGGCAGCGGCCTCAGAGATGCAAAACCGCCTGCTCAAACGCTTGGGCACATGGGCCATGAAGCCCGACGCCAAGCTACAGGCAGAGCTGGCCGAGCTTGGCGCCGCCACAGCGGCTGACGCGAACTACTACAAAAACGCCCGCCGCCTCTTTGCCAAAGCGATCGAAACACCGGGTGGCCTGCGCATCCAGACGATCCACTCTTTCTGCGCCTCGCTCCTGCGCCGCTTCCCCCTTGAGGCGGGTGTCACGCCCCAGTTCACCGAGCTGGACGACCGCACATCAGCCCAGCTGCGCGAGCAAGTGGCCGATGACCTGTCATCCTCGGAAGACGCACAGGTGATGCTCGATATTATCGCTCACCT
>P_2C_Liq_3_UnCtyDRAFT_100030_pt1 | contig 36693 bp, 36 predicted proteins | sample Pon2CUnioCityCA_3_FD_9720 | JGI IMG/M metagenome (IMG submission 9720)
GGCACTTTTTTCAAAACCTCTTGACAAGTTTTAAACATGAACGCTATGATAACAAATGTATGTAGCTTTTTATACAAGCGGAATGTCTAAAAGCCTCAAAAACTAACAACTTTTGTGGTTTTCAGAGCTAATTTTGGCTGGTTCCGACAAACTTTTACTGATTTTTCAATTCCCTTTATTATAGTTCTAAAAATTTGTCATCACTACAAATGAAAATCGCAAAAAATCGCAATTTTTTAGCAAAATTTAAGTCTTTTTTTCAAGCGCTAAAAAAGCGCCTTCCAGTATTGGTCCTTTTACCCACGGCGCGTAAACCCCTGTAAAACATAGCGATCTCACAAATTTGCAAGAAAGCCCCTGTACGAAGGCGAATCTCGGTGTAGTACCCTAAACAGGCTGCTGGAGGGCTCCTTTAAAAATGGCCAAAAGGGGCAATAAAGACGGGCACTTTTTTCAAAACCTCTTGACAAGTTTTAAACATGAACGCTATGATAACAAATGTATGTAGCTTTTTATACAAGCGGAATGTCTAAAAGCCTCAAAAACTAACAACTTTTGTGGTTTTCAAGGACAATGTCAAACATTTTTACCGAATTTTTCACCGTTTTCTTAATTTTTTGTTATTCAATTTAAAGAGTTTTGTATGTTTTTTTAGTGATGACAAATTTTTAGAACTATAATAGGAGGGGGGGGGGCTCGGCCTTAAAATAAGAATAAAAATTGGAATAAAATAAGGTTGGAGAAACAGTAGAATAGAAATAGGAATAAAATAAGGTTGGAGAAACAGTAGAATAGAAATAGGAATAGAACAAGATAAAGGACGANAATAGAGAATAGTTGAGAAGGGGAAGAGAGAATGAAAATAGACAATAGAGAATAGTTGAGAAGGGGAAGAGAGAATGAAAATAGACAATAGANAATNCTTATTAGTACAACTTTAGACGAACTTTGAGTGTTACCAAATTTTTAGAACTATAATAGAAGAAATGGTGAAACTTGTAAAAAGTTCTTATCGTCTAATGGTTAGGACACTACTCTTTCACAGTAGGAATACGGGTTCAAATCCCGTTGAGAATAACAAAGAGAAATTTTATATGATGGCGAGTATAACTCAGTTGGTTAGAGTGCTAGGTTGTGGTTCTAGAAGTCACAGGTTCGAATCCTGTTATTCGCCTTTATTTTTACAAATAAAATTTAAAAAAGTTATTGAAAGCATTAAATGGATACTTAAGCATTAAAATTTTGATGGACGTCTCATGACGAAATATTGCAAGGAACAGTGATTACATGTTGAGATCTGCAATTATCCATAAATTTAGAAAACTAATCTTTGTTTATATAAGAATTGTTTAAAAAGTTAAACAAGTAACTTGGTGAACTGAACCATCTAAGTAACCAAGAATTTAAATCAACCGAGACGCTGTAAGTAGTGGCGAGCGAACGCAGTGACGGACTTTGAAAATCCAAAATTATTATTTAACACACAAGTGGCCAAAGAAGGTAACCTAAGGTAAGAGGAGAGCCCTGTAAAATAGTATATAGATTTTCATTTTAGTAGGATGAAACAAGTCATGTTTTGTCTGAATATTGGGGGCCCACCCTCAAAGTCTGTAAGTTTTAATGACTGATAGTGAAAAGTACCGTGAGGGAAAAGTGAAAAAGACTTTGTGAAAGTGAAAAGACTTTGAAATTTAATGCTGACAATCTGTCATAGTTTTTTAAAATGATGACGTACCTTTTGTATAATGGACCAACAAGTTTATTTTAGTGGCGAGCTTAAATAATTTATATGTAGGCGTAAAGAAATTAAGTTTTAAAATGCTGTTTAGTCTCTGAAATAAGACCCGAAACTAAGTGATCTAACCGTGGGCAGGTTGAAGTTTAGGCGGAAACGCCTTTCGGAGGACCGAACCCGTGTATGTGGAAAAATACTGGGATGACCTGCGGTTAGGGGTGAAAGGCCAATCAAACTTAGAGATAGCTGGTTTTCTGCGAAATCTATTTAAGTAGAGCGTTTAAAGAACTTTCTTAGGGGTAGAGCTCTCGATAAGCAATGGGGGTTTAACGCTTTACTGAGTTTATTGAAACTTCGAATACTAAGATCTAAAAGACTTTAAGCAGACAGACTATGAGTGCTAAGATTCATAGTCAAGAGGGAAACAGCCCAGACTATTAACTAAGGCTCCTAAAAATAATTAAGTGATAAAATTGTTAAAAAATGTTGACAACCGAAAGGTAGGCTTAGAAGCAGCCACCCTTTAAAGAAAGCGTAACAGCTCATTGGTTTAGTTTTTTTGCATTGAAAATGTATGGAACTAAAATTATTTGCCGAAGTTATAGATTTATAAAAGATAAATGGTAGCAGAACGTTCTGTAAGCCTGAGAAGTTTTATAGTGATATAAAGTGGAGGCATCAGAAATGAAAATGTTGGTATGAGTAACGATAAACAATGTGTAAAACATTGTCGCCTTAAGTCCCAGGTTTCCAAAACAAGGCTAATCCGTTTTGGTGTTAATCGGCCTCTAAGAACGAAAACGAAAGTTTTGATTCGATGAGAAATACATAATTTTTAAGAAAGTGACAAAGTACAAATATTATTTTCATTCTATGGTTCGAATAAAAGTTTTATAGTGCTTTCTAGAAATAGCTCTTAAAATTTAAAAACCGTACCTTAAACCGACGCAGGTGGACAAGTTTAGTAAACTAAGGCGCTTGAGAGAATTACGTTGAAGGAACTCGGCAAAATGACTCCGTAACTTCGGAATAAGGAGTGACTTTATTAGGGCAACCTAGTAAAGTTGTCACAAAATCGGGGACAGCGACTGTTTAATAAAAACACAGGTTTCTGCTAATTTGTAAAAAGATGTATTGAAACTGACGCCTGCCCAGTGCTGTAAGATTAAAGGAAGAGGTCTTTTGGCTTTGACCCTAACCCCCAGTAAACGGCGGCTGTAACTCTGACGGTCCTAAGGTAGCGAAATTCCTTGGCATTTAATTGGTGTCCTGCATGAATGGCGTAACGACTGTCCCACTGTCTCCAACGTAAACTCAGTGAAATTGAATTTTCCGTGAAGATGCGGAATTCCTGCGGCTAGACGGAAAGACCCCGTGCACCTTTACTGCAGTTATATATTGTAATGAAATTTTTTTTGTGTAGAATAAGTGGGAAATTGTTAACATCTGTTTACACAAGTAAATAAGTTAAATGCCGTTGAAATACCACTCTGAAAATTTTTCATTACTTATTTTATTTTAAAGACAGTGTATAATGGGTAGTTTGACTGGGGCGGTCGCCTCCTAAAGAGTAACGGAGGCGTGCAAAGGTAGATTTGAGTTGAACTAGAACAACTTCAAAGCATAATAGTATATATCTGCCTGACTGTAAGATTGACAAATCAAGCAGGGACGAAAGTCGGTTATAGTGATCCGGTGATTCTGAGTGGAAAAGGTCACCGCTCAACGAATAAAAGGTACGCCGGGGATAACAGGCTAATCACCCTTTAGAGACCCTATCGACGGGGTGGTTTGGCACCTCGATGTTGGATTATCGCATCCTGGAGCTGTAGGCGGTTCCAAGGGTTTGGCTGTTCGCCAATGAAGGCGGTACATGATCTGAGTTTAGAACGTTGTGAAACAGTTTGGTCCCTATCTACCGTAGGTGTAGAAAATTGAGAGGAGTAAACCCTAGTACGAGAGGACCGGGAAAAGTAAATCCCTGGTGAATCGGTTGTTATACCAATAGCATAGCCGAGTAGCTACATTTATAATAAATAATCACTGAAAGCATCTAAGTGAGAAGTTAGCCTCAATACAGATTTTCTTAAAAATGTAATAGACTATTACATAGATAGGCTTGGTGTGTAAGAGTTGTAAGACTTTTAGCTAACAAGTACTAAAATAATCTTTAATGAACTTTTTTATATTATCATTGAGCTAAAATTAGCTTCAATTATAGATTTTAATTCAAATTAATTATATAACTTACATATAGATGTATATAATTACTACAATATGAGTTTGATCCTGGCTCAGGATGAACGCTAGCAGTATGCTTAACACATGCAAGTCGAACGAAAACTTGTTTTCGTGGCGAACGGGTGAGTAAAAGCAGAATTTTTCCTTCTAGTTCAGCACAAAGATTCTTTATTGAATTCAAATTCTGAATATCTAAAGGTTTATTTATATACTCCGCTAGAAGATAAATCTGTTAAAGATTAGGTTGTTGGTAATTTAACAGCTTACCAAGCCTTTGATCTTTAGTTGGTCTTAGAGGATGATCAACCACACTGGAACTGAAATAAGGTCCAGGCTGACATGTCGGCCAGCAGTGAGGAATATTGGACAATGAACGAAAGTTTGATCCAGCAATACTAACTGGGTGATGACGGCTTATTTAAGTTGTAAGATCCTTTGATTAAAGAAGATAATGACATTATTTAATTGAATTAGTCCTGGCTAATACTCGTGCCAGCAGCCGCGGTAATACGGGAAGGGCAAGCGTTATCCGGCATGACTGGGCGTAAAGAGTCCGTAGACTGTAAAGTAAGTTTTTTGTCAAATTTTAAAACCCAATTTTAAAATAGCAATTAATACTACTTTACTTTGAGTTTAATACAGAAAAGTAGAATTTTATACGAAGGGGTGAAATCTGTAGATATATAAAGGAATGCCAGTAGCGAAGGCGACTTTTTGGTATAAACTGACGTTGAGGGACGAAAGTGTGGGTAGCAAACAGGATTAGAGACCCTGGTAGTCCACACCGTAAATTCTGAGTGCTGTAATTTAATTGTAATATGTTGAATATTATTTAGATTTTCAAGCTAACGCAATAAGCACTCCGCCTGAAGAGTACGATCGCAAGATTGGAACTCAAAGGAATTGACGGGGGTCTAACACTAGTGGTGGAGCATGTGGTTTAATGCGATAATCCGCGCAAAACCTTACCAATTCTTGACATAATTAAATTTATAGCTTTTGATTCAGTGTAGGAGTTAAAAGTGATGTTTTTTTACAGGTGTTGCACGACTGTCGTCAGCTCGTGTCGTGAGATGTTTGGTTAAGTCCTGAAACGGGCGCAACTCTTACTTTTAAATAAAGTATTACGTTCTAAAAGACTTCTCTACGGAGTTTTTTAAATGCTTTAAAAGTACCGTCAATGATAAATTGAAGGAAGGTAAGAATGAAGTCAAGTCAATGTGACCCTAATGAATTGGGCTACACATGTGCTACAATGAAAATTACAAAAAGTGACAAAAAAGGAATTTTGAGTTAATCAACAAAAATTTTCCCAGTTCGAATTGTAGACTGCAACTCGTCTACATGAAGTTGGAATCACTAGTAATCGCGAATCAGAACGTCGCGGTGAACATGTAACTTGGCCTTGTACACACCGCCCGTCACTTGCAAAGAATCAGTTTCGCTTGAAGGTTTTAACAAAACCCATTGAGAGATCGATAATTTGGATGAAGTCGTAACAAGGTAGCTGTACGGGAACGTGTAGCTGGAACAAAATGAATAGTTTAAGGCTAATTTTCAAATAATTTTTGAAATTCTTAAGGTTCAAGTCCTTTTTTCATTTTAACCTGAAAATTTTTTTCAAGAGTTCGAACTAAAAGCTTTTTCAAATACTAAAAATGTCGGGAATCTTTTAAAAGTTTGTTAGTTATGTCAGGGAAGTGCATTGGTTAGCATGTTAGGCTCATGCCCTAAAGTTTGTAGGTTCGAATCCTGCCTCTGACAAAATGATGGTACTAACTTATTTTATGTGCGCAGTATTATTAGGTAGCGCTGCAATGGTTATTGTTTCAAGGAATCCGCTTCACTCTGTTCTATTTTTAGTGACAAGTTTTTTATCAGCTTCAATGCTGCTATTCTTATTCGAAAATGAATTTCTGGCACTATTTTTCTTAATAATTTATTTAGGTGCTATTGCAATTCTGTTCTTATTCGTTGTAATGATGCTTGATATTAAGTATAGGGAATTACAGAATAGTAGACTGTATCTTCCAGTAGGGATTTTGATTGGTTCTACGCTGTTAATTGAAATTTATGGTGCTTTTTCAAAAATCTTTTCGCAGTACACCAATTTAAGTAATCAAGAGCACAATGTGTATTTGAACTGGTATGACACATTAGATGCTTTACCAGACTTATATGTCTTTGGTCAAATATTTTACACACATTATGTGTTACAAATTTTGATTGCTGGATTGATTTTATATCTTGCAGTTATCGGAGTAGCTTTTTTGACAGTAAAATCTGCATTTAGCCGAACTGTTCAGGAGCAATCAATATTTAGACAATTGTCTAGAAAAGATGTTCTTTAATTTTAAAACACTGGCAGGATAGTTCAGTTGGTTAGAACATTGGAATCATAATCCAAGTGTCGGGGGTTCAAGTCCCTCTCCCGTCAAAACTATTGCTGAGAATAAAAAGTGATTAACTCAACTGGTAGAGTGTCTCGCTTACAACGAGGAAGTTAGTGGTTCGAATCCGCTATCACTTATATATTCGAAAGATTATCTAAAAATGGGAGCATTGACACTTAAAGCGTTTTCAGATGAGCTAAGAGAATGGGAATTTATTGAAGGAGACGGTATTGATCCAACTGATAGTTTTGGTGTAAATTTAAGATTATCAATTAGAGAAAACCAAATCTTTTTAGCAGAACCAAGTGATCCTACTATTCCATGGATAACTGATAAAGGACGACTATTTTTTGATGGAATGTTTGAGAAAAAGTCGGAAAACCCAACAAACTGGGAGATGTTTTTCAGTGAAATTCTAGAGTTGACTTATTTCGTTGATCATCTAAATTTCCATAAGAAAAACGCGTCTTCTTTTATTTTTGCGTTTGAAAACATTAGTTTAGAAACACTAAATATGTTATACCTTATTAAACAAAACTGTTCGCTAATTAAATTAAGAAAAGTTGAAAGTCATAAATCTTTAAATGATTTAGAATCAAGTTATCAACTCTCTTCTGCAACTCAAAAACCAAAACTTCATATGTCAAGTTTATGTATTTTATTGAATACAAATCCAAGATATGAAGGTTATGTTTTGAATTTAAGTTTGAGACAACGGTTTTTGAAAGGTGATTTTAAAATTTTAAACATAGGTTCTATGTTAGACTTAACTGTACCGACTTATAATTTGGGTTCGAACTTCAGCGTATTAAAATCATTAGGCGAAGGAACTCATTTGTCGTGCCAAGATATTAAAAATGCTGATAATCCAATGCTGGTTACCAATACCGAGATTTTAAAACGAAGTGATGCAAAGATCTTCATGGAAGTATTAAAATACACTAGCATAATTGATGTTGCTTGGAATGTTTTAAACCATAATCTAAGTAGCGCCGGGACTCAAGCGTTGAACAAATTTTTGCCACTTACAACTGAAGACTTTGTGAATTTCTTCGGGTTATACTACATTAATGTTTCGTTAGATTCAACCGCAAACATCAAAAAGCTAGTTGAGCTATACTTATTGAACATTTTGTCACTTCCAATTTCGTTCAACAACCCTGTTTTTATCGATCAAAATACTAAGCCGCTTAACAGATCTTTTTATGATAAAGCAAAAGATAAAATGTTTAAAAGCTACTTCTACTTACCAAGCAATCTATTTTTAGAAGATAACGAAACTTACATTAACACCCAGGGTTTAATAAAGCGAACTACTAAACTGATTCATTTTAAAAAAGATGCGAAAACAAATTGGCAAATTACTCGAAAATTCTATGCTAATACAAAATCATTAATCTTTTTTAACAATAAAAAAGATAATAGTCTAGTAAGCTTCAACTCAGTTAATTCATTCAATTTCAGGAATTACATCAATTTTCAGTTTTTCGCTGTTCAGACATTGTCTAGTTTAAGTTTTTATCTGACTAAACAGAATTCGCCATTAACGGTTTCGCCAACTTCATCAATTAAACCTGTTAAAATTAAGTTACTAAATACCAAAGTTAAAAGCTGGTTAGATGATTTTTTCAACAATAGCGGGAAAGATTCATTTAGTTATAACTCGTCAGTTCTTGTGAATTGCGCAAAAATTACTCGATCGAGTGCGACAAACTTTTTTTAATAATTAATAAGTGCTAAATACATGGATATCAATTTTTTTTCTAAAAATTTTATAAATTCTAACAACTATTTAGAACAATTTAGTTTTTTGAAGGAGTCTTCGATGAAAGAAGAATATTTAGGGATTTTTATTTACTTATGTTTTGCAATTTTTCTTGCACTTCTGATCGTTGTTCTATCTTATTTTTTAGTGACTCAAAGTCCAGAAACTGAAAAACTTTCAACCTATGAATGCGGGTTTGAACCTTATGGTGATACCCGAAACCAGTTTAATATTCGATTTTATATTATTGCAATTTTATTTGTGTTATTTGATATTGAGATTATTTTCTTGTTACCTTGGTGTGTCTCAATTTCACAATTGAATTTATTAGGGTTTTGGTCTATGGTTGAGTTTTTAGTTGAATTAGGTATTGGTTTCATTTATGCATGGTGCGTAGGTGCAATCGAGTGGAGTTAACAATAAAGAACTGCATAATTTATATTTATATAGAATGAGTACTTTAAAGAATAATTTTAATCTTAAATATTTGAATACAACTCATCAGTTTCATTTAGTAGACCCGAGCCCTTGGCCCCTTATGGCATCATTAGGTGGTTTTCTTCTGACAAGTGGGCTTGTGTCTTACATGCACAAATTTATAGGTGGTTGGAGTTTATTTCTAAACGGTTTTTTGCTTGTACTTTATGTTATGTACGTTTGGTGGCGGGATATCGTGCGAGAAGCAACCTACGAAGAACATCACACTTTTGTTGTGCAAAGAGGGCTACGATTAGGTATGATTTTATTTATTGTATCTGAAATAATGTTTTTCTTTGCTTTTTTCTGGGCGTTCTTCCATTCTAGTTTAGCACCGACTTTTAACATTGGTGGAGTGTGGCCTCCTAAGTCAATTATGGCTATGAATACTTATACCATTCCATTAACTAACACTCTTATCTTACTAAGTTCTGGAGCAACCGTTACTTGGGCCCATCACGCTATCATTCTAAATGCTAAGCGTCATACCATCATCGCACTTATTTACACCGTTGCACTAGCTGCATTGTTTACATATTTCCAAGGCTTAGAGTATGTGACAGCTCCATTTAACATTAGTGATGGTATTTATGGATCTTGTTTTTATATGGCTACCGGTTTTCATGGTTTTCATGTTTTTGCTGGTACTATCGCACTGATTGTTTCTTTTATTAGAATTGTGTTAAACCACTCTACTAATACTCAACATTTTGGTTTTGAGTCAGCAATCTGGTATTGGCACTTCGTAGACGTTGTATGGCTTTTCTTATTCATTAATATTTACTGGTGGGGAAACCTTGAGCCGTATAATTTATCTACAAATGTGTTAATGTAGATTTAAACAAAATGGTTACTAACCTTTTAAAAAAAAATGATTTAGGTATGAATGAAGTTGTTAAACAAACTGCATTGGCAACACGAACACGTGCAAGAAACGTGTCTTTAAACAAATTCAGATGGAACAAAAGTTATTTATTAGGTTTTGTAGATAGTCATCTGATTCATTATCCAACTCCAATTGGTTTAACTTATGCATGGAGTTTTGGTTCTTTAGCAGGAATGTGCTTGGTTATTCAGATTCTTTCAGGGGTTTTATTAACTACCCACTATACTGCAAATATTGATTTGGCATTTGCAAGTGTTGAGTATATTATGCGAGATGTTCCTAATGGTTGGTTCGTTCGATATGTTCATGCAAACGGTGCATCGATGTTCTTCATTGTTGTGTACTCACATATTTTTCGAGGTTTATATTACGGATCTTATATGAAACCACGACAGCTGCTTTGGTGTTCTGGGGTAGTACTAATGTTATTGATTATGGGAACTGCATTCACCGGTTACGTTCTTCCGTGGGGACAAATGAGTTTTTGGGGAGCGACTGTAATTACTAATATGGTGACCGCAATTCCTTTTGGAGGTCAAACTATTGTTGAGTGGTTATGGGGTGGTTTCACTGTAAATGCACCAACTCTACGAAGATTTTACACTGTTCACTTTTTATTGCCGTTTATTATTGCTGGTGTAACATTAATTCACTTAGCTTTACTGCACAAAGATGGTTCGAACAGTCCAATCGGTTCAGATACTGGTGTAGATGATGTACCATTTTACCCTTACTACTTTGCAAAAGATTTGTTTGCATTTACCTGCTTTATCCTTTTCTTCGGTGTTTTTGTATTCTTTTTTCCAAACTTATTAAACCACCCAGATAATTGTATACCAGCAGATCCAATGGAAACTCCTAAGCATCTAGTACCTGAATGGTATTTCTTACCTTTCTATGCAATTTTGCGGTCTATTCCACATAAAGCAGCCGGTATTGTTGCTATGGGTGGTGCAATCCTAATCTTACTAGTAATTCCATACACTTATACTGGTTATATTAGAAACACTACTTATCGACCTTTATTCAAAGTATTCTATTGGTTATTGGTTGCAGATTTCTTGACACTAATGTGGGTTGGTCAAGCACCGATTACAGACCCATTCATTCTACTAGGTCAAGTAGCGTCTGTATATTATTTTTCATTCTTTATTTTCATAATCCCTATTATAGGAATTATTGAAACAAAATTAGTTAATTATAAAGTAGATTAATTTGTTTTGTTTTGTGTTAAGGTTCGCAGATGATTTTTTAATTATCTTCAATGGAGCGTGCAGGTTCGAATCCTGTTCTTAACTAATTATGATTGAGCTAGAATTATTTCAAATATATCATTTAAAAGAAATGTCGCTATCAACCGAACTTTTTCTAAGTTGTTCTATACTTCAATTTACTTTCTATGCTATTAGTACAGCTTATCAACGGAAAGCGGGGTTTGTCATCTTGAATCAACAAGTCTACTATATTAGTTCTTTACTAATCATTTTGTCTTGTTTTCTTCTTTTAAATGAAGATTTATTAATTATGAATTCCTTTAGTAGTAATAATTTCATCATTAACGATTATTTTGGTTTTATTACTAAATTAACTATATGTTTAACATCACTTATGTTTTTAACAATTATTAACGTTTCGTTTCGAGACGAGCCTATTCAAAATAATTTTGAATATGCAGTATTAATTATCGTTTCGATTTTAGGGTTATTATTACTTTGTTCGTCCAATGACTTAATTACAGCATATCTTGCTATTGAGTTACAGAGTGTAGCTTTTTATATCATGTCCACTTTCAAGCGAAATTCGAGTTATTCAATAGAGAGCGGTCTGAAATATTTCATCATCGGTGCATTGTCGTCTGCATTTTTTCTGTTCGGTTCATCTATTGTTTATGGCTGTATGGGTACTCTTAGTTTCGATGATCTTCAAATGTTTTTCTCGTTACTATTTTTAGACAAACTAGACTCATCAGTTTGGTATGCTTCATTAGTGCCAGATTTTCTATTCGCTGACAAAGCCTCATCTATTGTTGCATTATTTATTCCATTGTTAGATAACGTGATTGGTATTAGTTTAGATTTTGATTTTCTAACTACTTCGCTGAAAACTTATTCTCATTATGAGGCAACTGGAGATAATTTAGTTGATTGGTGTTGTGCCCAAGAAATTTATGTTAATCAATTGACTGGGAATGATTTGACTCCACTTACTTCTTCATTTTCAATCTTTGATACATTTATAGACGCATCTAATTTTCAATTAGTAGAAGGTCAACTGACTGTTTATGATAGAGCCTTGTTACTTGCCCAATATGACTTTTTCTCATCTTATGTAACTCAATCGTTTTTATCTTACCCGATTTGGGCTGATCTAACAAACGTGACTGGTTTGTTAAGTTTCAGTGAAAACTTATCATTCTTGAATCATATATTCAGTTGTTACGTTAATTCAGGAAGTTCTCTCACTTCTCAGACTGGGAGTCTTTTAAACCTTGAATTCGTTTCAATTGGCTTCATTTTGATTTGTTTAAGTATTTTTATTAAACTAGCTATTGCACCATTCCATTTTTGGTCATTAGATGTTTATGAAGGATCTCCAAATACTACAACTGTTTTCTTCGCTGTGGTTCCAAAAATCGGTCTATTTGTGTTGCTGATGAGACTTTGTTACGTCAGTTTTTACAATATCTTTGATAGTTATCAAACTGTCTTCTTTATGCTATCGATGGGAAGCGTTTTCGTTGGAGCTCTAGGCGGTCTAGAACAAAGAAAATTAAAAACTTTACTTGCTTATAGTTCTATTGGCCACACCGGTTATTTAATGCTCTCTTTTAGTACTGGTAACATTGAAGGTATGCAAATGATGTTTTATTACTTAGCTATTTATATGATTTCAGGCTTATGTTTTTGGTCTGTTTACTTATTCTTAAGACAGAAGCGAACTTTCTACTTCAATAAATCAAATAAAGAACTAGGTGATTTAGTATTATTAAAAGAGTCAAACCCAATGTTAGCTTTAATTCTAGCTATAACTCTATTTTCCATTGCAGGTATCCCACCTATTGTTGGATTTTTAGCTAAGATCGGAGTATTTTTAACAGTTATCAAATCTTCTGCCTACTTAGTAGCGGTTTTGAGTATTCTTTTCAGTGTTATCTCAACCTTTTACTATATTCGACTGATTAAAATCTTATACTTTGAAAATAGTCTAGTTGGAAAACTTTATATTCCGATTAACACTCAAAAATCGTTATTGATTTCAGTGTTAGCATTGTCATTAATTGTTTTGTGTATTGATCCAACTATTTTGTATCTTGTTTTCTATAAAGCAACTTTACTAGCAAGTTAAACTACTAATTTTTTCTATGGAAGAAGAAGAGTGGCTGAGGGGTTTAAAGCGAAGATCTGCTAAATCTTTATATAGGAATAAACTATATCGTGGGTTCGAATCCCACTTCTTCTGATTGTTTTAAAAATTTAATTAATAATGTTTTTCCACATTAAAGTGTCTGCAAAAGATAAAAAAGTGTTAGAAAATTTTGGCCAATTTATTTCCGAACTCCAATTAACTTCTAATTCATTGAAATCGCTATCTAAACGTAATTCGCGTAAATTTATTACAATATTGAAATCGCCTCACGTGAACAAGACAGCGCAGGAACAATTTGAATTTAGAGTTTATACTAAAGAGTTTGTAATTAGTTCTTTTAAGCCTCTAACTCTTTTTTTAATCTTAAAGAAAATAAATAACTCAAGTTTTTCAGGATTAAACTTAAAAATTGAAAGTTTATTTACACAAAACATGAAAAAAAAATTAATAGCGCTAAATCCAGATAATATTAACCTTAGAACTGTAGAAATGTTTTATCCATCTCAAGTCCCAGGCTCGCCGAGCGCTCAGAGTTTTTCATCATCAAAAAAGTACATTCAACTATTTGATTGTTATGGAGAACTTGCTTTAAAAACGGATTTCCGTTAAGACAAGTCTCTAGTTCAATTTATCGAATTGCATCTTTAGCTCAGTTGGATAGAGCAACAGCCTTCTAAGCTGACGGTCAGGGGTTCGAATCCCTTAAGATGTGAATTCTTTGTACCCGAAAATATAAAAGAAGTTTAATGACTTCTGTTTATATAAATGTATATTCCATTAGTTTTTTTATCTTTTATAGGTTTTTGTATAGCTGGTTTATTCGGTAGACATATAGGACCTAAAGGTTCAGCGATCATCACTACAGGATGTCTTGTTTTGTCATTTTTATTATCACTTTTTGCATTTTATGAAGTAGGCTTGATGGGTAGTGTTGTATATATTCGTTTAGCGCCTTGGGTTAGTTCAGAAGTACTATTAATTAATTGGGGTTTTATGTTTGACAGTTTAACAGTTGTTATGTGTATTGTTGTTACTTTCATTTCTTCTCTTGTGCATCTTTATTCAATTGAATATATGTCACACGATCCTCACCTGCCAAGATTCATGTCTTATTTATCTTTATTTACTTTTTTCATGTTGATTTTAGTTACTGCTGATAATTATATTCAAATGTTTTTAGGCTGGGAAGGTATCGGTTTATGTTCTTATTTATTGATTAATTTTTGGTTTACCCGAGTACAGGCAAACAAAGCTGCTATCAAAGCTATGGTTGTTAATCGGATTGGAGATTTCTGCTTGATTATAGGTATTTTAGTTATGTTTGTAAATTTTAAATCCGTTGACTACGCAACCGTGGCTGCTATGGCTCCATTTTTCAAAACTGAAACAGCAAATTTTCTAAATATGGATTTCAATGTGATTTCTCTTATTTGTGTATTTCTATTCTTAGGTGCTGTTGGTAAATCTGCGCAGTTAGGTCTTCATACTTGGTTACCTGATGCCATGGAAGGTCCTACTCCAGTATCAGCTTTAATCCACGCAGCGACTCTAGTAACTGCAGGAGTATTTCTAATTGCAAGAAGTTCGTTTCTTTTTGAGTTAGCGCCCAATGTTTTAGAATTTGTTGCTGTAATGGGTGCGATGACCGCATTTTTCGCTTCAAGTGTAGGATTACTGCAAAATGATTTAAAGAAAGTGATTGCTTATTCAACTTGTAGTCAATTAGGGTATATGGTGTTTTCTTGTGGTTGTTCAGATTATAGTGCTGGTGTTTTTCATTTAGCAAACCATGCTTTTTTTAAGGCACTCCTATTCTTAGGTGCCGGTGCTGTAATTCACGCGGTAAACGATGAGCAAGATATGCGAAAAATGGGTGGTTTAAAGAATCTAGTTCCTTTCACTTATTCTGCTATGACAATTGGTTCACTTGCCTTAATTGGTTTTCCATTTTTAGCAGGATTCTATTCCAAAGATTTAGTCTTAGAACTTGCATATGGTAAATTCACTCCTTCAAGTCATTTTAGTTATTGGTTAGGAACTTTTGGTGCGTTTTTAACTGCATTTTATTCAACCAGATTGGCTTGTTTAACTTTTTTAGTGAAGCCTAATGGTTATCGATCAGTAATTGGTTTTGCTCAAGAGACCTTCAGCTATATATTTGTAGCATTGTGTTTTTTAACTATTCCAAGTATTTTCGTTGGTTTTGTTGCCAAAGATATGGTTGTCGGTGTTGGAAGTGATTTCTTTGGTGCTGCTATTTATAACAATCCGAAAACTCTTCATGTATTCGATGCCGAATTTGTTGAGTTTTTCTATAAAATTTTACCTGTAACATTGAGTATACTAGGTGCTACTTTATCATTCATTCTTTATAATTTTCAAACTTCTATCTTATTCTCTGTTAAGACTTCATTTTTAGGGCGTAAAATTTACAGCTTTTTAAATAAGAAGTGGTATTTTGATAAGATGTACAATGAATTATTTGGCCAGTTTTTCTTCAAATTTGGTTACTCAGTAAGTTACAAATCGATTGATCGGGGTACTTTTGAAATCATTGGCCCAACAGGCCTTTCTTCAGTAGCTTTAAAGACTGCTCATCAGTTACATAAAGCGCAAACCGGTTCACTTTATCATTATACTCTGATCATATTAACAACTTTAACTTTAATGTTATGTCTGCGACATGTCTGGTCAGTTTTTGGTTACAATTTCGATTACAGAGGTTTTGTACTAATCGCTATCACGTTATTTTTCCTCTCAACCTCAAAACGATAGTGAAATTAAATAAATGAGTATAGAAAAAATTTTCTTTTTTTGCGATGCTCCAGAGTTAGCTCAGCTAAGACTACAAGATCCGTCTACAACTACTATGGAAGGATTATTAGAATTTAACAAACATTTACTATTTGTTATTACAATGATAGTAATGCTAGTAGGTTGGTTAGTATTCGCAACAGTTTCTAATTTTGATGAATTCAACTCTCAAGAAAGTCAGAGTTTTTTTCATTCTAATACTTTAGAAATTGTTTGGACTTCTTTACCTGCTTTAACATTATTAAGTTTAGCTTCACCATCATTTACTTTGCTTTATTCTATGGATGAGATTTCAACTCCAGAAATCTCAGTTAAAATAATTGGTCACCAATGGTTTTGGAGTTATGAGATTTCAGATTTTGATACAATGGCAACTTGTATGGATTCTGATAAAACTTTGAAATACACTTGTTATCTTTTAACTGAAGAAAGTATCTCTGAGAAAAACTATTTAGGTTTTTTCAGATTACTTGAAACTAATAAGCGTGTGTTATTACCATCAAATACTCACCTACGATTATTAGTAACCTCAGTAGACGTATTACATAGTTGGACTATTCCATCTTTTGGGGTTAAAGTAGATGCATGTCCTGGAAGATTAAACCAAGTGAATGTTTTCTTAAAGCGAATTGGTATGTTCTTCGGGCAGTGTAGTGAAATTTGTGGTGTTAACCATGGATTTATGCCAATTGCACTTCTAGTAGTACCATCAATTCAGTATCATTATTTCGTTGTGTCTAAATTATTCTAAGTTTTGTTTTATTTAGATATCAATAAGCCTATAACTCAGTTGGTTAGAGTGTACGCCTGATAAGCGTAAAGTCAGTAGTTCAAGTCTACTTAGGCTTAAAATATATTTTTGTTATGGTTTTAAAGAAAGAATTAGTAAAAGAGATAAAAAACTTCACAGTGAACTTCGGGCCTCAACACCCCGCAGCACATGGAGTTTTAAGACTTGTTTTAGAATTAACAGGTGAAGTAGTAGAACGAGCTGAACCCCATATAGGTCTTCTTCACCGGGGTACTGAAAAACTTATTGAGTATAAGAACTATCTACAAGCTTTGCCATATTTTGATAGATTAGATTATGTTTCTATGATGGCCCAAGAGCATACTTATTGTTTAGCTATTGAAAAGCTGTTAAATTGTAGCATACCAAAACGAGCTCAGTACATTCGAGTTCTGTTTGCAGAAATTACAAGAATTTTAAATCACCTTCTGGCAGTAGGTTGTCACGCTATGGATGTAGGTGCAATGACACCAATGCTATGGGGTTTTGAAGAACGAGAAAAGTTGATGGAATTTTATGAAAGAGTGTCAGGTGCACGAATGCATGCCGCTTACTTTCGACCTGGGGGTGTTCATACTGATCTACCAAAAGGGTTATTAACTGATATTTATTTGTTCAAAGAGCAATTTAAATTACGACTACTCGAGATTGAAGAAATGTTAACTGAAAACCGGATCTGGAAACAACGTCTAGTAGATATCGGTGTTGTTTCACTAGATCAAGCTCAAAATTGGGGGTTTAGTGGTGTCATGCTACGAGGTTCTGGATTAGAGTGGGATTTACGAAAAAGTCAGCCGTATGAGGTTTATGATGAGTTAGAATTTGATATCTTAGCGGGTACAAACGGAGATTGTTATGATAGATATCTAATCCGAATCTTTGAGATGAAACAGTCAATCAGAATTATTGAACAATGTCTAGATAATATGCCATTTGGTCCTATTAAGACTTCAGATAATAAGATAACACCACCATCACGGTTTGATATCAAACAATCAATGGAATCTTTAATTCATCATTTTAAGTTTTATACTAGCGGTATTAACATTCCAGCGAATGAGACATACACTGGAACTGAAGCTCCGAAAGGTGAATTTGGTGTTTATTTAGTTTCAAACAATTCTAATAAACCTTATAGATGTAAGATAAAAGCACCTGGTTTTGCTCATTTACAAGGATTAGACATGATGTCGCGAGGTCATATGATTGCTGATGTAGTTACTATCATTGGAACTCAAGATATTGTATTTGGAGAAGTTGATCGTTAAACGTTCAATCAATTTTCAAAAATACTTTTGGGGTATAGCCAAGTGGCAAGGCAATCGTTTTTGGTACGATCATTCAAAGGTTCGAATCCTTTTACTCCAATTTTTTGGCAGTAAAATAAATTATGAAAACTTTTAAAAATATCAATGTAGCATCAAATGGAAGTGTTTATTTTTGTTACGCCGCGGAATTGTCTGGTTTAAACAAATCTGTTAACTTTCAGAAACAAGATGAAAAAAATTTCAACTTCAATCAAAAAAAAGTTAAAAGTAACATCGATTCGAAACAATCTTCTTATTATAAGAAAAAATATTTAAAAAGATAACTAAGGTTAAATCCTTAAGTTAGTCTTAATTTGTATGAATTTAGCTTCATTATTTTATTATCAAGATATTCTTCTTTACATATCTTTTATTCCGTTAATAGGAATCTTTTTATTAATTTTCATAAATCCTGAACAACAAAAGTTAATGAAATTTGTGGCTATTAATTTTTCGTCAATTCCTTTCATTCTTTTCTTATTTGTTTGGGGAGGATTTAAAAAATCAGTAGGAACTTTTCAATTTGTTAGTAAGTTACTTTGGATACCGGTTTTGAACTTAAATGTAACATTAGGTATCGATGGGATTTCCCTATTCTTTTTATTGTTAACAACCTTTTTAATTCCTCTTTGTATTCTAATCAGTTGGAATAGTATCGGATCTAATCTAAAAGGTTATCTAATTTCTTTCTTAGTTATTGAATACTTTCTAATTGGCGTTTTCTGTGTTCTAGATGTGTTAATGTTTTACATTCTATTTGAAAGTATTTTAATTCCAATGTTTCTTGTTATTGGTATTTGGGGATCAAGAGAGCGTAAAATGTTAGCGTCATACTATTTCTTCTTATATACTTTACTTGGTTCGGTAGTTATGTTATTATCAATCCTTTATATCTACGGTCAAGTGGGAACTACTGATTATGAAATTTTATTAACGTTCATGTTTTCAGATTTCGAACAAAAAATTCTTTGGTTTACCTTTTTTCTAGCTTTCGCCGCAAAGGTGCCGATGGTTCCTGTTCATTTATGGTTACCAGAAGCTCACGTTGAGGCACCAACAGCTGGATCAGTTATTCTAGCCGGAGTGTTACTAAAGTTAGGAACCTATGGTTTTATTCGATTTTCATTACCATTGTTCCCCCAAGCTTCATTCTACTTTGCACCACTTGTTTATACAATGTCTTTAATTGGAATAATTTATGCGTCTTTAACTGCTATACGGCAAACCGATTTCAAACGGATTATTGCCTATACATCTGTTGCACACATGAATGTTGTAATGTTAGGTATTTTTAGTTTCAACAATGTCGGTATAGAGGGAGCTTTGCTACAAAGTTTAAGTCACGGGTTTGTTGCAAGTGCACTTTTCGTGATTATCGGAGTTGTTTATGAACGATATAGAACACGACTAGTCAAATATTACGGTGGGCTTGTGCACACTATGCCTTTATATGTTTCTGTATTTTTATTCTTTACCATGGCAAACATTGGTTTTCCTGGAACTAGTGGTTTTATTGGAGAATTTCTAATCTTCGCAGGTTCATTCAAAGTAAATTCGAGTGTGACTGTATTTGGTGCCACTGGTATGATTTTAGGTGGGTGTTATGCATTGTGGCTATTTAATAGAATTGCTTATGGTAATCTTAAAAGTCAGTACATTAAAGAAACTCTAGATATAAACAAAAGAGAATTTTTTATTTTCGTACCCCTAATTTGTTACACTTTGATTTTAGGTCTGACTCCAGATGCATATTTGAGTTCTATTCATATGAGTGTGAATAACTTAATTGAAAACATGTACTTTTAACAATTCAAAATGCTGTATATATTAGAAACTAATTTACCGGAGAATAAATCAGTCTTTTTCGCTCTAACCTATATTTATGGGATCGGAAATAGTACTGCTTTTCGTATTTGTAAAAAATTAGGATTTTCTACGAATTTAAAAATTAAAGATTTAACTCAAGAACAAATTAGAGATATATTGCAATTGATTGATTCTATGGATTTTGTTTTAAATAATGAGTTAAAAAAACTTCGATCTCTAAGTTTAAAGAATCTAATTCAAATTAAATCTTATAGAGGTTTGAGACGAGTTCGAGGCCTTCCTGTGAGGGGACAACGGACTCATACGAACGCAAAGTCTGCAAGAAAAGGTAGGCGATTATAAAAAACCTTGTATGAAAATGAATAATTTATTTATTGCTGAAAATCTTAAAGTTATTACAAAAGTTTTACCTATTTTGAAGGTTCAAATTCATCAAAAAGAAATTAGTTTGATTATTAGGAACGCCCACCTAATTCCAGTTCTAACTTTTTTGAAGAACCATATAAAGTATCAATTCAAAATTTTAACTTGTATCTCAGGAGTTGATTACCCTGCTAATAAGCATCGATTTAAAGTTGTTTATGACTTACTAAGTGTGAGATATAATGTTCGAATTCGTGTAAAGGTGTTAACTGATGAGTTAACTCCTGTTGAGTCGTGTGACAAAATCTTCGCAGCTGCAAGTTGGTATGAGTCTGAGATTTGGGATATGTTTGGAATTTTCTTTAGTAACCATACTAATTTAACTCGGTTGTTAACCGATTATGGTTTTGAAGGCTATCCATTACGGAAAGATTTCCCTTTAAGCGGTTTCGTTGAGGCAAGCTATGATTATACTCGAAAGCGAGTTGTTCATGAACGTGTAGAATTAAGTCAAGAATATCGGGCATTTAAATTCACCTCACCATGGGAGACTTTAGAATTAAATTAAACGATGAAGAAACTATTTGCGAAAGACCGGAAAAATAGACAAATTGTCAAAAAACTAGAACTGAAAAATTTTATATTAAAACAAATATCGACAAATTCAAATTTTTCAAGAACAACGCAATGGAACGCATTGTCTAAACTCTCTTCTTTAACGAAGAGACGTTCGAAGACTGTTCTTTCAAACAGATGTGTAAAAACTATTAACAAGAAAACTTTTCACAAATTTACTAACTTTTCAAGAACAGTTTTCCTAAAATTGATAAAGTCTGGCCATGTTAGTGGTATGCGGAAATCAAGTTGGTAAGCCTTTTTCACTTATTTAACCGAGGTTTGTTACTTATCTGTTTAGGATATGTTTTAAAAACGTTTTTAGATAACTAGCTTGTGTTGTTCTAGGTAATGCAATTCTATGAACATTCCCAGAAGACATACAATATAACGTACGTATAGAGGAATAGGAAACCCACCAAGATTTCATGCTTAATAGGTGTTAAACACAAAAAACTGTTATAAACAAACACAATGTACCAGAGAATTATACTAGGTATGAATAATAAGCAAAGGTTCGTTTGTAACGATATTCTTATTGAATAAATTTGGTCGTAAAGATAAGTAAAACCTAACATTAGGCTACTAAAGAAAAAGTAGTGACATTGATCTAAGTCTTTAGCCAAACTCATTGAAAAAACGAAGAAAGCCCAAATTAGAGCAAAAATCATATTATCTTTATTTAGGTATTAATCGTAGTGGGTTTATAATGAAATCTTATAACTAGTTTTTGTTGTTAAAGATCCAACAGGACATAGATCAATAACATTCCCAGATAACTCTGATAATAGAACCTTATTAACATAGGTTCCAATTTCACTTTGATTCCCTCTTCCGAAAACTCCGAGTTCTTCAACTCCTGCAATTTCTGCGCTAAACCGCACACAACGTGTACAATGAATACATCTTGTCATAACAGTTTTAACAATTGGCCCTAAATTCTTATCAGAAACAACCCTTTTAAATTTGTAAAACCGTCTTTTAGTAAACCCAAAGAATAACGATTGATCTTGCAGATCACATTCACCTCCTTGGTCACAAATTGGACAATCGAGCGGGTGATTCAGTAACAAGAATTCCATAACGTTTTCTCTTGCTTTTTTCACTAAACCGCTATTATGGTAGATTTCGTGGTTAAATAGACTTGTTCCTGCGCTCACAGCGCAAGATACTACGGGTTTGTTCAAATTACCCATTTCTACAATGCAAATTCTACAATTCCCTGCAATCGATAAGTTATTGTGATAACAGTAATGCGGAACCGAGATACCTAAATTGATTAGGTATGCAAGTAGAGATACTTTATTTAAATTTGTATTTGACATGTTCGAATAAGTTTTTAATTGTAGAATGACTCAAAAGGAAATGTAGCTTAATCGGTTAAAGCGCCGACCTGTCACGTCGGAGACTGTGGGTTCAAGTCCCATCTTTTTCGTTTTATATTTTCAAATTTTGATTCTGAATTTTGATAGGATCTAATGCGATATCATCTCTCTGCTCATAAAAAACAGCTAATATAGACAAACCGATTGACGATTCAGTCGCTGAGAGCACTAAAATAAATAACACAAAAATATGACCAACTATATCATCCAGATATAAAGAGAAAGTTATGAAACTTAAATTTACTGATAATAACAGGATTTCAAGTGACATAATTGTTTTTAGGATATTTCCTCGATTTAAGATTAAACCGAGCATCCCTATATGGAAAAGCACTATGGCAGTACTTAATAAATAAAAATTTAACTCAATTCCAGCCATGTTTGAGTATACTGGGGCTCGAACCCAGGACCTGTGGATTAAAAGTCCAATGCTCTACCTACTGAGCTATATACTCTGGTTTGATTAGTTTCTTTTATACTGCGAAAAGTACTAAGAAAGCAATCATAAGTGCAAATAATGCAATAGCTTCGGTTAATGCAAAACCTAAAATAGCCATTCTAAACATTTCGTCTTTCAGAGAAGGGTTTCTAGAAATACCAATTACTAGAGCACCAAATACGGTACCAATACCTACTCCAGCTCCTGCTAGTCCAATTGTTGCTAATCCAGCACCAACACATTTAGCTGCTTGTAATAACATAAGTCACTATAATATGACTTATGTTACCTCGAACGATTCAAAGCAGCTTCTTACTTTCTCATATAAAGAATCCCATCAACATTTATTGAAATTTTTAGTCAAATATTTTTGTTCTAATAGGTAGCTTCTTGCTACCCGCTTTTAAAGCTTCTATTCCGACGTGTGTCGGAACACCACAAACTTCGAATAACGTCGTCCCGCCTCTAACTCTAGCAACCCAGTGTGAGACAGCCCCTTTTCCTTTACCCATTCGCGATTCTGTGGGTTTAGCAGTCACAGGTAAATCCGGAAAAATACAAATCCAGATTTTGCCTTTTCTTTTTATTTTTCGTGCAATGGTTCTTCGTGCAGCTTCAATTTGTCGAGCAGAAATCAGGCCAGCTACTTCAGCTTTCAGCCCTAGTTCTCCAAACCTTATTGAGTTTGCTTTAAATTCTAATTTTTTCAATTTTCCTTTTTTGGTTTTCTTATATTTTGTTTTCCGTGGTTGTAAAAACATTTTTAAATTAAAAATTTAAGCGAACAGAACTAACGACCCACAATCCAAGCCTTTATTCCGTAACTACCGCTAGAATTGTGTATAGTGGTTTGCGAATAATCAAGCTGTTCATTAATACTTTGAACCGGGACATCTCCTATACTAATAATTTTATGTTTTGCACGAGGCACTCCGTTTAAACGCCCTTTCACTATGATTTTAATACCTTTGACTTTTGAAAAATCGGAATCAATTAAAATAGACAACGCTTGCTTGAGAAATGAGAAAAAGAGTTTCTGTCGTTTAATTTTTTTTAACTGCATAGCTATGAACCGAACTAGCAAATTCGCTGAGTTTTTGTTGTAAACAACGTGGAATAGCAGTTCAATTCCTTCTTTAAGAAAGGGAGTGTTCCGAAATTTTTGAAGAAGCGAGAACTTTTTCGTCTGTGAAAACTTTAAAAAAGTTAAATCTTTGTTTATACAACAAAAATTTATGACGATGTTTAATTTATTGTTTGTAAATAAGTTTAGAACTTTAAATAGCTGGTCAAAGACACTTTCTATATTCGGAGCATTGTGAATCTTTAAAGGCTTGTTTTCAACAGCCGAATAAGATTGATTTTGCACCAGTTTTTGTAAGTCATCATAGCCAATTAACTTTAAATACTTTTTAATCTTATAGAAACGAGTAGTATTGATTTGGTTGCTTGCTGAATCAGAAGAACGACTGTTATTATTACTTCTATCTTGAGCAATGTTTTGTATTCGCTTTTCCTCACCAGACTTATTTAGAATTATAAGTTTTTGAGTATCACTCTTCTTTAGATTAAAATCGGAGGTTATGAAATACGAAACGTAAAGATTCAAAGTCGAGTTACTATAATGTTGTTTGTGGTCGTGCAATATAAGACCATGCTTTTCTAAAAAACGTTCAATATAGTTTTTTATCTCTAAATCTTTGAATGTGTACAAAGGAAGTTCTTGATTTTTTTTTTCAAAAAATTTTGTTTTCCAAGTTTTGTTTACACCTAATCGAAAAATATTTGGATTTACTTTCTGACCCATTTAATTTTTAACAACGTTTTATTTTTTTTTCTTTTTTTTTTTAAACTCAAACTTCGCGCGAGTTGGGACAAACTCACCTACCTTGTGTCCAATCATGTCATCTGTCAAAGTTAAAGGGATGAGTTTTTTACCTGAATGTACATTGCAAGTTAAACCAATAACGTATGATGTGATTTCATAATCTCGAGCTAACAAAGGCAATTTAGCGGTCATGTCTATTTTTCTTGTAAAAGGTCCTTTCCATTTAGATCTTTTCATTTACTTCTTTTTTATGATTAACTTATTAGTAGATTTACTTGTTTTACCTCTATGGTTTGGTTGCCCCCAAGGTGTTCGAGCTATTCCGGACTTTTTACCTTCCCCGCCACCATGTGGGTGATCAATGGGATTCATAGCTACGCCTCTAACAGTAGGGCGTTTATTTAACCATCTAGACCGTCCAGCTTTTCCTGATCTTGTTAGAAAGTGGAGTTCTTTTGAAACTTCACCTATTGAAGCAAAACACTTTGAAGAAACGTATCTTTGCTCACCTGAACTTAGCTCAATAACAGCATATTTCTCTGTTTTTTCTTTAATCGTTGAAAATGTACCAGCTGAACGAGAAATTTGAGCCTTTTTATTGAAGGCCGGTGACACATTATGAATGGCGGTCCCAATCGGAATCTTAGCGATCGGTAAAGAGCTCCCTAAGCTAGGTTCTACTTCTAAACCTGATTTCACTATGTCTCCGACCTTTAGATTCTTAGGAGCTAATATATAGAAAAAGTCGTTATTGATAAAATCAAATACTGCGGCAATATAAGCGTTCCTATATGGATCGTGTTCTAAACTGCAAACGATAGCAGTTGAATTTGCAGTTCTATCAAAATTAACCTTTCTATAACGTTTTTTAACACCCCCTCCTCGATGGAAAGCAGTGATATGGCCTGAATTGTTCCGACCACTAGAGTTTTTTAAACCTTTAACTTTGTTCTTCAACATTGGTTTTTTGCTCAAATTTAGAGATTTTTGATTTAACTTAATTAGTTGCCTCCTTCCAGGAGTCGTAGGTTTTACTTTTTGCAATGAAATCATTTTTTACCTATAAAATAAATACGTTTTTATATAATATATCACTTATGAACTTATCTAATACTCTATTTAATAATTTAACAAATAAACTTCAATTAGACACTTATTTATTTGAAAAAGAAAAAGTTTACGTCGAAAATTTACGAAATCGAATTGACTACCTAAAAAAATTAAAAGAGCAAAATTACAAAAACTTGAGCGTGGCTGAATTCACTAAGTTGAAACAAGAGCAACACATTAATCAAGACCTGATGGTTATGTACATAATAAACATTTCTTTTCTGAAGGCCAACACGACAATTCACGTATCAGACATCAAAGGAAATATAAAACTATTCTATTCTGCTGGATCCGTGGGGTTAACTGGGAAACAAAAAAGAAAAAGACGAATTGCCGTTGTAAAGTTAATTTCTTTGTTAATAAAAAAAGCAAGTTTTCTTAGCAATAAGCCCGTTGCTGTACACTTGAACAACGTTAATTTTTATCAAAGCTTAATCATTAACAAGTTAAAACAAGCACTTTTCATAAAAGTGATAAAGAGTTTTAATCAAGCACCGTATAACGGTTGTCGTAAACCAAAAGTACGTCGAAAAAAATATACTAAGAAGTTTAAATAACATAATGTTTTAATTAAACTTATGGAGAAATGGCTGAGCGGTTTAAAGCGGTAGACTGTAAATCTATTGAGGTTTCTCATCGTAGGTTCGAATCCTACTTTCTCCTAACTCTCTTTGTAATCTAATTTTTTAATTCGAAATATGGCGTAGTCGGTAGCGCGCCTGTTTTGGGAACAGGAGGTCATGTGTTCAAGTCACATTATTTCGAAGTTATTTTTTGTTTGTTAATCTGTAACTGGTCTTTAGATGTTGATCCAGTGATCGATATAGATTAAACACGTTTTTCTTATATGACAAACTCTTAACACCTTTTAGTTGTGTCGAAGCGTAAATTTTGTTGTTCAACTTTAAAGAAATCAAAGAAAATGACGGATTGAGGTCTTTAGTTAGGCGTTCTAAGTCAAACTCTGTTGTTTTAAATTTTGGAGCAATAAAGATAACGAAATTGGTAATAATTGGGCTAGAGTTTTTATAGATTGATTTTTCAAATGTCTTTAATGTTGTTCCATTTAAAGTCTTATAATAATTCAGTTTTAATTTTTTTAATTCTTGTTCTATAGCAATCCATTGGTTTAAGCTTAGTTTAGCTGAGTGAAACAAAAAGAAAAAACCTTCCTTTTTGAAATACTTCTTTAATTTAAAAATTTGATAATCTTTTAAGTTAAAATCCATAAATTTATGTACTTAATATTGTATTTGAAAACGATTCGAATAGGCCTAGTAGGATTCGAACCTACGACAAAACCGTTATGAGCAGCACGTTCTACCGACTGAACTATAGGCCTTTGCAAGTAACTCGTTAAAAACGTTTTTTCTATGAGAATTAGTGCAGGACAAATTTTAATAGTAATTTTGATAACTTTTCTTTTGTTTGGTGATATCCAAAAATTAAAAACTACTTTAAGGAAATGGATAAAAAAGTTTAATAAATTCTTGAAGTAAAAAACAGGAAAAAAGGGATTTGAACCCCTGCCCTTCGGTTTTGGAAACCGCTGCTCTGCCAACTGAGCTATTTTCCTTTTAAAAATTAAAAATGGTTTTTTATTATAAATATTACGTTGAAATCAAAAATCGGTGTTTTTTACTTTCAACTTGTTGGATATTCACGTTGCTTACTTGTTATTTCTACAAAGAAGTCATTTTATTCATTCTAATAAATTCAAGCAATTATGTTGAACAATACTTTATTTTCACTGATATCAGCGAAATTTTTTATGTTTATCTACAGCTAACGCTTTTCGTCGCCAATCAGGTAACTTTATTAATGATACTCTATCATGGGATCATATTTTTATCTTCAGGTCTTTACAAATTTGAATATAAAAAGTTGAAATTCGCATTCCAAGTTTACATTGTATCATGGATAAGCTCTCTTGTGCTATTAAATGAAATAATCATACCTGTGAGTTGGAAATTTTTTCTGAGTTTTCAAAAGGCCGAAGGCATTGCATTCTTTTTTGAAGCTAAAATTATAGAGTATTTGAATTACTTTACTAATTTGTATTATATTTGCTTTTTAAACTGCCAACTTTTGGCCGTTATTACTTTGATATTGAGTAACTACAGCCGAAGTATAGACAAGGTCAGGCGATTTAGAAAACTTTTTTATTTAGTTTTTGTAGTTTTTTCAACGTTAACAACACCACCTGACATTATTAGTCAAATTTGGATGAGTGTTAGTTTGATAACTTTTTATGAAGTTCTGCTCTTTCTAAATATCTTAAAAATTAATAAGGTAGCCAGTTAAAGCTTACAAGAACCCCAATAGTCAACATTAAGTATCCAATGGCGAACGGTAAAAAACATTTCCAACCTAAATACATTAGTTGATCGTATCGATATCTGGGTAGTGTTGCTCTAGTTAGAATAAAGAATACGGCCCCGAGTGCTACTTTAAGCGAGAACCATAGACTTCCTGGGATTATAGATAATGGAAAGATATCTAAGATTGGTAACCAACCTCCTAGGAATAAGATTGCGGATAAGGCACTCATTAGTAACATGTTTGAATACTCACCTAGGAAGAACAATGCGAAAGTCATCGCGGAATATTCCACATTGTAACCTGAAACTAGCTCGGCTTCTGCTTCAGGTAGATCAAAAGGGTGTCTATTTGTTTCTGCTAGCATTGAAATATAAAACATTATGAACAACGGAAACAAAGGTATAATTAACCAAACTTCTTGTTGAGCAAGAATGATACGGCTCAAGTTTAATGAACCTACACAAACTGCTATGCTTAAAATGATGAAACCAATTGAGATTTCATAAGAAATCATTTGCGCAGCTGACCGTAATGCACCTAAAAATGCATATTTTGAATTACTCGACCATCCTGCTAAAACAATTCCATAAACGTTTAAAGACGAAAGTGCGAACAAATATAAGATACCTAAATTAACATCAGCAAAAACAACTTTGTGGCTGAAAGGGATTACAGCCCATGATACTACACTTAGTAAGAATGAAAGAACTGGCGCTAATAAGAAGACGCCAATGTTTGAGTTACTTGGTAAAGTAGTTTCTTTAACAAACAGTTTTAAACCGTCTGCTAAAGCTTGCAACAAACCAATGAAACCTATCACATTAGGTCCTCGTCGTCTTTGGATCGCTCCCATTATTTTACGTTCGGCTACGGTAAAAAACGCAACAGCCAATAATAATGGAATAGTAATACTCAGAATTTTTAATAAAGAAATTATTATTGAATAAACCATCTGATAGGCTAAAACCGGATTTGAACCAGTATTTTAAGATTTGCAATCTCGCACATTTCCATTATGTTATTTAGCCCTAAGGACAGAGTGGGATTCGAACCCACGGTATCTATTAAATACAACAGTTTTCAAAACTATCGCCTTAAACCACTCGGCCATCTATCCAGAAAAATATAAGGAGTAATTAAGCAACTGAAGGGATTCGAACCCTTAGCTTTAACCTTGGCAAGGTTACACTCTACCAATTGAGTTACAATTGCAGCCGTGAAATAATAGGTAGCTTAAAAGAATTGAGCAAATATACCAATTCTTTCTTTGATCTTGCATTAGTCACGAAAGTTATGTTTAAAGGAGGTAAATTGGAAAACAAGTAGAATTGTTTTTCAAGCTCTTTAAAACTAATAAGATCTATTAAAGTAAAAGAGAAGCTGGTTTTATTTAGTCTCTTCGCAACATGAATTCCTTTAAAATCCCTTAAATTTGGGAACACATCAATTAAAAGTTTGAATAGGAAGTCATACATTTTATTTTTTTTCAGAACAACCATGCAGCCAACTGGGTTTCCTTTCCTGATTTTAAGCAAAATATTTGCTCGTTTAGATTTAGTAAGAACCCCTTTTTGACCGGTAATTAATTCTAGAGCGAGGAGTGAAATCGCTAGGTTTTTAATATCGGAACTCTTACACCCAAAATTTAACGAAATTTTTTTCAATTGAGGAATATCTTCAATGCGAGTATAAGAGAATTTATTCAATAGATCGTATTTAATAACTTTTTTATAGTAATTTTCTAAAATATTCATAATTTTTCATTAATTTTGACTTAAATTAAGCCAATAGATAAGCTTACAAATTTCATAAATTTTGTTTTTTTCAATGTTTTGGGAATAGGTCCTAAAATTCGAGTACCAATTGGGTTTCCTTGTTTATTTATCAAGGCAACTGCATTCTCTTGCAGAAAGAAAGATGAACCATCCTTTTTTCGATACTTTTTTTTAGTTCTAACAACTAAAGCTCTAAAAACTTCTCCTTTTGAAACTTTTGATGTTTTTTTTGACTTGTTACGTAACTGTTGAACAGAAACGACAACGATATCACCTAACCTGGCATAACGTTTTTTGAAACCTCCCAAAACTTTAATACATCTAACGGTTTTTGCTCCTGAATTATCTGCTACTTTTAAAATAGTTTGTTGTTGAATCATTTTATTTTTGTAATTTGCGTTTATAGCTCAATTGGATAGAGCGTTGGATTTCGGTCCCAAAGGTTATAGGTTCAACTCCTATTAAACGTAAAATATTCATGCTATTACCACCGAAACTTCGACAAGTATCGTTTATTGACTAAAATTTGTCGTTGAACTTCAGTTTTCTGGTCGATTGATTGACCTTTCAAGGCCGAAGATGACAAGATTTCGGTAACTAATTTTTTATACAAAGAGTCTGAACTTTTGCTCTTCGTTGAGACTTTTGTTAACAATTTCAAAGCTGTAGTGATTCTCAAAGAATCGTTAATGATAAACGAAGGAATGCTTTTTATCGCTTTTCGTTTTCCTTTCTTCACTGCTTGTTCGTTGACTTTAAACGCGGACGCTGAATTAACTATTGCTGAATGCAGTAAAGTCTTGAAATTTTTGTCAGTTGACTTCTGTAGTGATTTCAACGACTTTAACAAAATTTTTTCTCCAGTTGTTTTTTTTCCACTTTTCATTAAAGTGTTAATAATCTTCTTTTTTAAATGAAATATTTTATTCTTTTTTAAGGATCTAATCATAAATAGTTTTTAACTTTTTTTGTCCCATATTTAGACCTCGACGTCTTTCTCGAGGCTAAACCTGCGAAATCTAGTTTTCCTCGCACTAAGTGATATTTAATACCAGGCAAGTCTTTAACTCTCCCTCCCCTTATTATCACAGTAGAATAAGCCTGTAAATTGTGACCTTCGCCCGGAATATAAGCATATACCATTTTGTCATTCGTTAACCGTAACTTTACGATTTTTCGAAGAGCAGAGTTTGGTTTTTTGGGTGTTCGTAGAACTAGCTTTGTACAAATTCCTTTTCTTTGTGGACATTTATCTAACGCAGGTACCTTATTTAATTTTCTTTTCTTTTTTCGACTTTTTTGTTTCTTACAGAGTTGATTTAATGTAACCATATAAAATTACCAAAAAGGGGACTTGAACCCCTACTCTTAAAAAGAACTAGAACCTAAACCTAGCATGTCTACCAATTCCATCATTTTGGTTAAAAAATACTCGTTACCGGACTTGAACCGATACTCTAAAATAGAATCAGATTTTAAGTCTGACGTGTCTACCAATTCCACCAAACGAGCTTATGAAAAGTTGGAGATAATCGGACTCGAACCGATAACTTCATGCTTGCAAAGCACACACTCTACCAATTGAGTTATATCCCCTTTAATTTCTTAAGTTAGAAAAGTTTCTTACTTTTTTCTTTTTACAATTACATTATAACTGAAAAGATTTGGTAAGAAGACTGAGTTTAAATTTAGAGAATTTTCTTTGAAAAGTTTTTTTGTTCTGAACTTTAAAACAGTAATAATTTCAGGTAATAACCTTAACGAAATAAATGCATAATAAAGTACTGCACTTAATAATGAACTAAATAAAACAACAGACAGAGTAGTGAAATCAAACTGCGGTATTCGTGGGGCTTAAAGTCTCAAACGTAATAGAGACAGTTGCCAAACTCTTCAGGCAGGATTTGAACCAACGTCCAGGTGGTTAACAGCCACTTGCTCTACCACTGAGCTACTGAAGATTTAATAAACCTTTGTAAGATATACCTGTCAAAGATTAAGATCTTTTAATATTTGCAACTATAGAATTAAGATTTAAGTAATGATTGAACACTGGGACAAGGTTCGACTCTTCTGTGTATAAGAACAATATTTGTAAAGTTCGATAATTGATGGCCAGATATTTTGGTGGTAAGGGCCAAAAATTCGACCGATCTAGATTTTTTTTAACTAATTGACGCGATTTTGCATTCAATGCTATTTCAATCAGATCGTTTGGCTTTAAAATATATGATTTAGTAACTATGGGAGCGCCGTTAACTAAAACATGACCATGCAAGATCAATTGAGCAGCGCTTTTGAAACTGAGACAAAATTTTGATCTGACTAACACCGTGTCTAGCCTACTTTCAAAGAATTGTACAGTTTTATACCTAAAATCATGGATTCCATTTAAATATTGTTTAGTTTGGATCGATTTAAGGATATGTTTTTTAAGATATTTTCTCTTTAACCCGCCATAAAAAAGACTAAACAATTTTCGATCATATAAGTTATTTCGAAATTTTTTTTGAAAAGAATTTCCTCTGCTTGCAAATTTTGAAATTGAAGATTGGAATTGATCTTTTACTTGAAAACGTCGATAAAATTTCAATTGGTTTTTTGAATATCTTTGGATATTTTGCCATTTTTGCTTTTTAAATTTAAAAAGTTTTGGGCGGTCTTGAATGTTTTTTCGTAACCGCAAAAACTGTTTATAAAACGGTTTGTTTCGTTTATTTTGTTTCATAATTGAAATTAAAACAGAATTTACTTATTCGGTTTCTTTTGATTAATAGAATGTTTTAAATTGAACGACTCTCTGTTTGGAGTGTATGGGATTTTGAAAAGAAAATTCAAACCAATAGAAAACAGGTTTTTATCTGCCTTTACAGTAGAATTATCACTACCTAATTGTAGATCGTATGAATAATTTGACCACGTTTCTTTAAGAGTCTCGTCAGCTTTAAAGTTTATGACAGGAAGCTTTGCAACAGCGCATTCTTTACAGATTGCATCTACCTTTTCATGAGATATCACCACTACCAAATCAGGTTTCATCGATAACTTGGGGAATAAAGATTTAAATTTGGCAGCCTCTTCTTTATTGATTTGCTTGTTACTGCTAATCAAATTTTTACTTGAACGATTCGAAATGAGACCTTGAATATTCAAATTTCTAGGAACTGCGACATGATTGGTAGTTTTGTTAATTTTTAACTCTAGCTTCGTTGGCAGCCCTACAAACAGAATTCGCTTATTTTTAACATGATACTGAAAAATGATTTGTAATGTTTTTTTCAAATCAGATATAGTTTCACTTAGTGTTAGATTTGTAATGAGACTTGCGTTGTTATTTTTTGAAGACGATTGTTCATATGTTTTGTGCTTTAATAGATATAATTTTAAAATCTGTTTGAATTCTAATTTTCTTAACTTCATTATTTACTCACTTAAACCTTTTTACCTTTTTTTAGTATAATTTTCTCTTGGTTATACAGAATCCCTTTCCCCTTATATGGCTCGGGAAGTTTACAGTTTCGAATTTGAGCAGCTGTATGTGTTAGCAAATCAAATGAGGAGTTTCCGAATAAAAACAGTTTTGTAAATTTTTGACAAAATGAATTTAGATCAGTTGGAATCTTAAAATAGATTAGATGACTATAACCTAATTTAAAATAAATTTGATTTGGTAACTTTTCATGTGCAAACACTCTATATCCAACTCCAACAAGATTCAATTTATTATACAGTGTATAGCTAACTTCGATAATAACTTGTTTTATTTTTGAAACTGTCGTACCTTGAAGCTTCTTTGAACTTTTTAAACTCCCAATAGAAATATTTGAGAGAGGTATCTGTGTTACGATTATTAATTGAGAATCGGGGATCAAGAAAACTTTTACATTTAATTTAATTGATTTAGTTTGAAGCGGCCCTACGAACGTTATTATATTTTTTTTATCACAGTATATAACACTTATATTTTTGGGTATTTTTACAGTATATCTTTTTTTTAACTTTTTTAGATTAGACATTTTTTCTAAATCAATATCCTAAATGCTAAGAAATAATTACTAACGGTTCACCGCCTAATCGATTTTTTTTACATTCATTTATAGATTTTAAACCACTACTAGTCGAAAATATAATGAAAACCTTTGATGAATCTAACTTCCAAATTTGTTTAGATGAATAATAGGTACGTTGCCCTGGTTTTGACAGAAATTTTATTGAATTTATAGCAGGTATACCATTTTTAGTGTACTTCAAAAGAATTTCTAACTTATTGTTGTTTTCTCTTGAGATTCGATACCCTGTAATAAAACCTTCATTCCATAACACTTTTAGTGATGATTCACAAATATTTTTTCGTGGTCCTATAACAGTACTTTTTTTAGCCATTTGGCCGTTTTTAATGCTAGTAAACATGTTCCATAAATAGCTTTTCATATTTGTATATTTGTATGTTATATTTGTTTATATAACTTTAAATTTAATGTTCGAAGGCAGACTCGAACTGCCGACACAAGGATTTTCAGTCCTTTGCTCTACCTACTGAGCTATTCGAACAATGTAACATAAACTGAACTTACAGGTTAGTGTAATGCTTCACTATCGTTTAAGTAAATAGCAGTTAATGTTATGAAAACATATGCTTGAATTAATGCCACAGCAAGCTCTAAACCAGTCAATACTACTAGAACTAACAATGGAAAAATAAAAGCAATTGCTTTTAAATTTTCAACTAATAGCATATTCCAAGAGAATCCTACAATTACTTTCAATAAACTATGCCCAGCCATTAAATTAATGAACAACCGCACCCCTAAACTAATAGGTTTTGCAATATAAGAAATCAATTCAATTGGAACTAGAACTAAAGCTAAAAAGAAACCTGTATTTGCCGGTAAAAATAATGAAAAGTATTCCATTCCATGTCGTTCAAATCCAATTACATTTAAAGCAACAAAAATTGAAAACGATAAGAAGAATGTTAGAGTAATATGACTTGTGGTAGTGAAACTGTACGGAACCATACCAATTAAGTTATTAGATAAAATAAACATGAACAATACCGCCATAAAAGGAAAATATTTTTCACTTCCAGTAGTTATAATATCTGACAAAATTTGACTAACAAGTGCGTACAACTTTTCAATTAAATTTTGCCAACCACTTGGGATAACAAAAAAAGAATTAGTAGTAGGCTCTTTGATTAAAAATACAATACTTTGAATTACAAATAAGGTTACAAGAGCTGCTAACGTGAAATTTGTAAAAGAAAGATCCAGGCCTGCAACCTGTAAACTAATAAGAGGAGCTATTTTAAATTGATCTAATGGGCTATATACCATATATTTTTTATTTAACAATTTAGTGGTTTGATGCTGCTTGTCGGCTGCTATAGAATGCTTCAGCCATTACAAAGAAGAAGAATACAAACGATGCACCTGAGATATAAGAACCCCACGATGCAATTTTGTTAAATAAATAAAACGCGTCAGGATAATCTGGAATTCGTCGAGGCATACCTGCAACTCCTAACCAATGCATTGGGAAGAAAGTAATGTTTACCCCAGTGAAGAATGTCCAGAAATGAATCTGAGCTAAAATTTCAGAGTATTGTACTCCAGTGATTTTTTCAAACCAGTAGTATAACCCACCAAAAATAGAGAACACTGCCCCCATTGATAATACGTAATGGAAGTGCGCTACTACATAGTAAGTATCATGTAATGCTACATCTAAACCTGAGTTTGCTAACACTACTCCAGTTACACCACCTACAGTGAATAGGAAGATGAAACCTAAAGCAAATAAAATTGGAGCTCTCATTTCAATAGTACTACCCCACAGAGTCGCTAACCAGCTAAAAATCTTGATTCCAGTTGGAATAGCAATGATCATGGTTGCAGCAGTGAAATAAGCTCTTGTATCAATATCTAAACCTACAGTATACATGTGGTGAGCCCAAACAATAAATCCTAAAACTCCGATAGAACACATTGCATAAACCATACCTAGATAACCAAAAATAGGCTTCCTTGAAGCACTCACAACAATATGACTAATAATCCCAAAACCTGGAAGAATTAAGATATACACTTCTGGGTGACCAAAAAACCAGAATAAATGCTGATACAATACTGGATCACCTCCACCTGCTGGATCAAAGAAAGTAGTATTAAAATTTCTATCAGTCAGTAACATAGTAATAGCACCTGCTAGTACTGGTAAAGATAATAACAATAGAATTGCGGTAATGAAAACAGCCCATACGAATAAAGGTAACTTATGGAACGGAAGACTTTCAGTTCGCATGTTAACAATTGTACAGATAAAGTTAATCGCACCTAAAATAGATGCCGCACCCGATAAATGGAGACTAAAGATTGCTAAATCTACAGCCCCACCTGAGTGAGCAATAATTCCTGAAAGAGGAGGGTAAACAGTCCATCCAGTACCTACTCCTGCTTCACATAATACTGACTCAACTAATAAAAGAAGCGATGGTGGCAATAACCAAAAACTAATATTGTTCATCCTTGGGAAAGCCATATCAGGCGCACCTATCATTAGTGGTACAAACCAGTTACCGAAACCACCAATCAGAATTGGCATCACCATGAAGAAAATCATGATAAATGCGTGACCTGTTACAACTACATTATAAAAATGATGATTGTATTCTAAGAAACTTCCATTCGGCTGCGCTAAGGTAATCCTTATATAAAGTGATAAAGCAGTACCTGCTACACCAGCAATACCACCGAAAATAATATAAAGGGTTCCAATATCTTTGTGATTAGTTGAAAAAAACCATCGAAAAATAAAACTAGTTACTTTTTCTAGTGTTGTTTGATTTGCGTGAATAGCACCCATATTATTTAATAAAAATAAACGATATGTATGTTTATTTAGGCTCAAGTAATTATCATTAAAACCGAGCAGAGATATTATTTATTTTTGCCGTATTCTCAATACTTTTTTATTTTGTTCTTATTTTTAATCCTCCCTCCTATTATAGTTCTAAAAATTTGTCATCACTAAAAAACTTACAAAATTCTTTAAAGTGATAAACAAAAAATTAGGAAAACAGTGAAAAATTTGATAAACATATCCCGTATTGACTTTGAAAGCATCAAAACTAACAACTTTTGTGGTTTTCAGAACTAATTTTGGCTGGTTCCGACAAACTTTTACTGATTTTTCAATTCCCTTTATTATAGTTCTAAAAATTTGTCATCACTACAAATGAAAATCGCAAAAAATC
>P_2C_Liq_3_UnCtyDRAFT_100033_pt1 | contig 34941 bp, 31 predicted proteins | sample Pon2CUnioCityCA_3_FD_9720 | JGI IMG/M metagenome (IMG submission 9720)
GATTCAAACACTTGTTGGTACGGTTTACCCGACAACTTGTCTCAGCTGTGGAACCCCTGTCGAAGGTGAGGCAGGACTTTGCTCAAAATGCTGGCTCGGCTCCAACTTTATTGCAGGGCTTGTCTGCAACACATGTGGTAGTCCTCTCCCCGGCGAATCTTTGCGGGAAGAGCTCTGTGATGCGTGCATTCAGACGCCCAGAAACTGGACTGCGGCACGCGCAACCTTTCTGTATCAAGGTGAAGCCAGAAAATTGGTCTGGCAGCTAAAATACGCAGATCGCGCCGAAATCGCGACAGCTGCTGGGCCATGGCTTTTGAAGGCTCTGGAGCCAATCCTCCCCGAAAATCCTGTTATTGTCCCCGTCCCACTGCATTGGACACGACTTTTCAAGCGCAAGTACAACCAGTCCGAACTCCTTTCAGCGAGCTTAGCGAAGAAGGGGCAGTTTCAGCATATGCCAGCACTTTTAAAGCGCACCAAGCGCACGCCCCCTTTGATAGGACTCAACCGCGAAGAGCGACAGGCCCACTTGTTGGGTGCTATCAAAGTACAACACAAATTGGTCGAACAGATGAGCGGGCGACACATCGTACTTGTCGATGACGTCATGACAACAGGATCGACACTTGGCGCCGCAGCAGAGGCATGCCTTTCGCATAATGTCGCAAGCGTAAGGGCAGTTTTTCTGGCGCGCGCGACAAAGAATGACTAGGTTCCGCCTCAACACACCATTTTGAGGGCAACATGAAACAAGTCGAAATCTACTCATCTCCGCTTTGCGGATTTTGCCACGCAGCCAAACGGCTCTTGGACAAAAAAGGCGTAAGCTACACAGAATACAACGTATTGACCGACGCGAAGCTGAAACCTGAGATGATCGAACGCGCCAACGGAGCCCGCACGGTACCGCAAATTTTCATCGAAGGTGTTGGGATTGGTGGCTATGACGACATTGCAGCACTCGACAACGCAGGCAAGCTGGACGCACTACTGGGAAAGGCCTGATGAAAACGGCCCTTGTGCAAATGACCTCCACAGAAGACCCTGCAGCAAACCTTGCAGCATGCGAAGCACTTGTGATTGAGGCGGTGGCTCAAGGGGCCAAATTCATCCTGACACCAGAGGTATCAAACTGCATAGCGCCATCCAAAAGCATCTTGCTTGAAGCGTTGAGCTATGAAGAATCTGATCCGTTTCTTGCTCGCATGCGCGAAATCGCAACGCAATCGCAAGTCTGGATACTGATTGGCTCACTAGGCGTAAAAAGCGACGAAATAGATGGAAAGTTTGCCAATCGGTCTGTCCTGATCGACCCCCAAGGCGCAATCGTCGCCAGATACGACAAAATTCATATGTTTGATGTCGATATCTCCGAGGGTGAAAGCTACCGAGAAAGCGCCACTTACGAGCGTGGCGACAAAGCTATTTTGGCAGCTACCAATTTCGGCAAAATTGGAATGAGCATTTGCTATGATCTACGATTTCCTCATCTGTTCCGCACACTCGCTCAAGCTGGCGCGGAAATTTTGACAATACCTGCCGCCTTTGCCGAAACGACAGGCAAAGCGCACTGGCATGCGCTGCTGCGTGCACGGGCGATAGAGAACGGCGCATATGTCATTGCGCCTGCTCAAACAGGATTTCACTACGCAAAAAATGGCAAAGAGCGCCGCACATATGGCCACTCATTGGCAGTTTCGCCTTGGGGTGACGTGCTAGTCGATGCTGGCACGGATGTTGGCGTCAGCTATTTCAACCTTGACCTGGAAAACGTTAAAAATGCGCGCGACAGGATCGGATCGCTCACACAGCAAAGTAAATTTGAGGCGCCACAGTGAACAACAAACAAAGTTCTCTCGCCATCGCCCTGATCAGCGAAATTTTGGCAACAGACCAGCTTTTGCGAAACAAGCTGACACGGGTCCTGCCAGCGGGCATGGAAATTTCGCATTTCTCAGTGCTAACGCACCTTGCCTATACCAACACAGAGAAAACACCCGCCCAACTGGCGAAGACATTTCATGTCACCAAAGGGGCAATGACAAACACGCTCAACAAACTTGAATGGGCGGGTTACGTTCACATCCGCCCTGATTGGGACGATGCGCGGCGTAAAATGGTGGCAATTAGCCCCGCTGGGCGGCAGGCAAGAGATGCCGCACTCTCTGCCATTGAACCGATCATCAAAACGCTGGTGGACGAAAAGGGCTCAGACAGTATCCGAGCGGCACTACCCGTCCTGCGCGATATGCGACTTAAGCTTGAAACAAACGATTGATCAGTCTGGCTTTTTTGCTGCTGTCACGTAGTTCACACTCAAGTCCCGATCCGATATTTTCCAGCTCCAGCTGATCGGATTAAAGACAAAGCCCTTACGGTCAACAGGCTCCATGCCCGCTCTTTCGATAAAGGCAAACAACTCATCTGGCGTGATAAACTTACTCCATTCGTGCGTTCCTTTTGGTAGCCAGCGCATCACATATTCAGCCCCAACAATCGCCATAGCGAAACTCTTGGCGTTACGGTTGATGGTAGAACAAATGTGCAGGCCGCCCGCCTTGAGGAGGTTGGCGCATTCATCAAGGTAGTCTTGCGGGTCGGCGACATGCTCAACCACTTCCATATTGACCACGATGTCAAACCGCTCCCCCGCATCGGCCAGCGCTTCCGCCGTCACAGCACGATAGTCAATTTGTAAGCCCTCTTGTTCAGCGTGGAGCTTTGCCACAGTAATGTTGCGCTCGGACGCATCTGCGCCCAAAACATCGGCGCCAAGACGTGTGAGCGGCTCGCTCAAAAGCCCGCCGCCACAACCAATATCAATGATGCGCAGCCCCTCAAACGGCTTGGGGTCAGCCAAATTGCGATTGAACTCTGTGGCGATTTGCTTCGTAATATAGTCAAGCCGGCACGGGTTCATCAGGTGCAGCGGGCGAAACTTGCCGTTTGGGTCCCACCATTCAGCAGCCATCGCTTCAAACTTGGCGAGCTCGGTCGGGTCAACTGTTCTGGTCTGATCTTGCATGGTCTGGCCCTCAACTTGCTCTGATGCGTCTGGAAAGATACGGCATGCACGAATCCGCAGATGAAAAAAGTGTCCGAGCGCGACTGTATCCTTCGGTTGAGCCGTTTGATAGGCGGATGATCGACGCAGGGGAAGGGCATACGCTCTATGTTGAACAATCAGGCAATGCTTCAGGCGTACCTGTTGTTGTACTTCATGGCGGCCCCGGTGGCGGCTGCAGCCCTGCTATGCGCCGATTCTTTAACCCGAAGCACTACCGCATCATCATGTTTGATCAGCGCGGCTGCGGGCGCAGCAAGCCTTTTGCTTCGGTTGAGAACAACACCACATGGCACTTAGTACGCGACATTGAGACTATTCGTGCTGAATTGGGAATTGAAAGCTGGCATGTGTTTGGTGGGAGCTGGGGAGCAACACTTTCGCTTCTCTACGCGATCACACACCCTGAGCCCACAAAGTCGCTGACATTGCGAGGCGTGTTTTTGGGCAGACAGCGCGAGCTTGACTGGTTCTATGGCGGTGGTGCTGGCGCTTTTTGGCCTGATGTTTGGCATCGATTTCTTGCACCGATCCCCAAAGGCGAACACGCAAATCTGATTGAAGCCTATCACAAACGTCTCTTTGGCAGCGATGACGGCGAAGCCTTGCGCTGCGCTCAAGCTTGGACAGCTTGGGAAAACACACTTGCATCGATCCAATCAGAAGGGGCATTTTATGTGCCAAACGACGCCTTCTGCCGCGCCTTTGCACGACTTGAGAACCACTACTTTCATAATAATCTATTCTTGGAGGCGGATAATTTCATTCTGGAGAACACCTCCAAAATCGACCACATCCCAACAAAGATCGTGCAGGGGCGCTATGATATGATCTGTCCGCCCGTTTCAGCCCATGATCTGGCCTCGGCCCTCTCCAATGCAGAACTGCAAATAGTAGGGCTGTCTGGGCATGCTTTGTCGGAACCGCGCATTAGCGCAGCTCTCGCAGAGATCATGGATGATATCGCCCTGCAGCCCTGACCGATTCGGCCTTGCATCTCCTGAGCATTCACACTAGACACCATTCAACAGCGGCGTGCTGATAACCAGCGCACCACCGAGAAATTCAGCGGGCCGCACGGTCCGCTTTTTTGTTTGAGCGAAGTGAAATGTCGAATCTGATTGCTAAGACGGCCCAAGACAGGCGTATGGCCGAACTGATTACGCCCGTCATTGAAGACATGGGCTTTGAACTGGTTCGTCTTCGGCTGCAAAGTGGTGAAATCCCCCTTCTGCAGATCATGGCTGAACGGCCTGAGGGTGGCATTGAAGTAGATGACTGTGGCGCTATCTCGAACGCTGTGAGCGCGCTTCTTGATGTCGAAGACCCCCTNGAAGAAGAATACACTCTCGAAGTCTCCAGCCCGGGCATTGACCGCCCGCTGACGCGCCTCAAAGATTTTGAGACATTTGAGGGCTTTGAAGCCAAAGTCGAAACAGCCGAAATGATTGACGGCCAAAAGCGCTTTCGTGGAGAGCTTGCGGGTGTTGAAGATGACGAAGTTCTGCTGACAATCGATCAGGGAACGATTGGTTTGAAATTTGAATGGCTTGTAGAAGCCAAGCTCATCATGACCGACGAACTCATCAAAGAAATGTTGCGGCAACGCAAAGCCGCCGGCGCATATGCTGACGGTGAAGAAGTAGATATTGAAGAATCGCCTGAGTCTGAGGAGGACGCATAAATGGCAATTACATCAGCCAACCAGCTTGAGCTTTTGCAAACAGCCGAGGCCGTGGCCCGCGAAAAAATGATCGACCCCGGGCTTGTGATTGAAGCCATGGAAGAGAGCCTCGCGCGCGCAGCCAAAAGCCGCTATGGTGCCGAAATGGACATTCGCGTTGCGATTGACCGCAAGACAGGCAAAGCCACATTCACACGTGTTCGCACCGTTGTCGACGAAGCCGAGCTTGAAAACTATCAGGCCGAGATGACGGCCGAACAGGCGAAGCTCTATCTTGATGATCCTAAGGTCGGTGACACCTTCGTTGAAGAAGTGCCCCCTGTTGAAATGGGTCGTATTGCAGCACAGAGCGCCAAACAGGTTATCTTGCAAAAAGTCCGCGAAGCTGAGCGCGAGCGTCAGTTTGAGCAGTTCAAAGACCGCGCAGGCACGATCATCAACGGCGTTGTTAAGCGCGAAGAGTACGGCAACGTAATCGTCGATGTGGGCAGTGGCGAAGCAATCCTGCGCCGAAATGAAAAAATTGGCCGCGAAAGCTATCGCCCCAATGACCGCATTCGCTGCTACATCAAAGATGTGCGTCGCGAACAGCGCGGCCCACAGATTTTCTTGAGCCGCACAGCGCCTGAATTCATGGCCGAGCTGTTCAAGATGGAAGTGCCCGAAATCTACGAAGGCATTATCGAGATCAAAGCCGTAGCTCGCGACCCTGGTTCGCGCGCCAAGATCGCGGTAATTTCGTTTGACAACAGCATCGACCCCGTCGGCGCATGCGTTGGTATGCGCGGTAGCCGTGTTCAGGCTGTTGTAAACGAACTGCAAGGCGAAAAAATCGATATCATTCCTTGGAATGAAGACGTTCCAACATTCCTCGTGAACGCGCTGCAGCCCGCAGAAGTTTCCAAGGTTGTTCTGGATGAAGAAGCCGAACGCATCGAAGTTGTCGTACCTGACGAGCAGTTGAGCCTTGCAATTGGTCGCCGCGGTCAAAACGTCCGTCTTGCCTCACAGCTGACAGGACTTGAAATCGAGATCATGACGGAAGCGGACGAATCTGAGCGCCGCCAGCGCGAGTTTGAGCTTCGCACGAAACTGTTCATGGACAAGCTCGACCTTGACGAATTCTTCGCACAGCTTCTGGTTTCAGAAGGCTTTACGACGCTTGAAGAAGTAGCCTATGTCGAAAAAGACGAGCTGCTTGTGATTGACGGTGTAGATGATGACACAGCTGAAGAGCTCCAAGCTCGTGCCCGTGACATTCTGGAAGCCGATGCAAAGGCAGCTATGGAGAACGCCCGCGCGCTTGGTCTTGAAGACAGCCTTGCAGAGTTTGGCGAGATGACTCCCCAGATGCTTGAGGCACTTGCCAAAGACGATGTCAAAACGCTTGAAGACTTTGCAACATGCGCTGACTGGGAGCTTGCTGGTGGCTGGACAACAATCGATGGCGAGCGCGTCAAAGATGAAGGTATTCTCGAGCCATACGACATCACTCTCGAACAGGCTCAAGACCTCGTTATGACAGCACGCGTACAGCTTGGCTGGATCGACCCTGCAGAGCTCGCAGTCGAAGAAGACGCCGTCGAAGACGAAGATGAAGCGATGTGAGTCAGGGTTTAGATGACATTGGAAGCTGTTAAAAAAGGCAAAGACTCTGAAGATGCGGTGCGCAAATGCATCGCAACTACAGAGCTGCGCCCCAAGGCACAGCTTCTAAGGTTTGTCATCGGCCCAGATCAGACTTTGGCCTTTGATGTCGCAGGGAAGCTTCCCGGGCGCGGCATCTGGGTAAGCGCAACAAAAGAAGCACTTGCGCAGGCGGCGCAGAAAAACCTGTTTAGCCGCTCGGCAAAAACGCAGGTGACTGTTCCCGAAGGGCTTACCGACTGGGTTGAAACTGTGCTGGTAAAACGGCTCATCAGCCTGTTAGGTCTAGCTCGAAAATCTGGTGGTGCCGTAACAGGCTCAACCAAAGTTAAAGACTGGGCCACGAGCGAGCGGGCCCAAGTCTTGTTTCAAGCGAGCGATGGCTCACCGCGTGAAAAGTCGAAAATTCGACTCTGGGGCGACGGAAAAACATTTGAATGCCTCACACGCAAAGAGCTTGGGGCAGCCTTCGGGCGAGAATTCGCAGTTCATGCGGCCTTAGATGCTGGAGGTTTGGCCTCACGTGTTATAGAGGAAGCAACAAGATTAGAGGGCTTCCGGCCCGCCGCGCCCGACGGGCGCATGAAAGGATGAGTATATCGAATGAGCGATAACGACGGCAAAAAGACACTTGGTCTCCGCAGCGGCCCGCGGTCTGGCAATGTAAAGCAAAGCTTCAGTCATGGCCGCACCAAGAATGTCGTAGTTGAAACGAAGCGCAAACGCGTTGTCGTTCCCAAGCCTACTGTAACGACGTCAAGCCAAGGTGCTGGCGACAAAAAGCTGAGCACAGCGCCGAGCAACCGCCCAGGCGGAATTTCGGATGCAGAAATGGACCGCCGCTTGAAGGCTGTTCAGGCTGCAAAGTCGCGTGAAGTAGAAGAAGAGCAGCAACGTGTTGCCGAAGAAAAGCAGCGCGAAGAAGAACGCATGCGCCGCCGGCAAGAAGCTGAAGAAAAAGAACGTGAAGAGAAAGAGCGCGAAGAGCGGGCTCGTGCCAAGGCTGAAGACGACGAGCGTAAAAAGCGCGAAGCGGAAGAAACAGCCAAGCGCGCAACAGCCGCGCCAGCCCCTGCAGCAGCCGCAGAGCCTGGCCGCACTGCAGCCAAGCCTCTTACAGACCGTCGCAAAACTGAAAAAGAACGCGATGACCGTACCAAAACGGCCAAGACCCGTGGAGACGAAAGCCGCCGCAGTGGCAAACTGACACTGAACCAAGCTCTCTCTGGTGGAGAAGGTGGGCGTCAGCGCTCTATGGCCGCCATGAAGCGACAGCAAGAACGCGCACGCCAAAAGGCGATGGGCCAAAGCGCTGACCGTGAGAAGATTGTCCGCGAAGTACAACTGCCAGAAGCGATTACTGTCAGTGAGCTCGCCAACCGTATGGCTGAGCGTGTAGCAGCAGTTGTGAAATCACTCATGAACATGGGCATGATGGTTACACAGAACCAGACAATTGATGCCGATACAGCAGAGCTCATCATTGAAGAGTTCGGCCACAAGGTAACACGCGTGTCCGATGCCGACGTTGAAGATGTCATCAAAGAGGTTGCCGAAGATCCTGCAGACCTGAAGACACGTCCACCCGTGATCACCATCATGGGTCACGTTGACCACGGTAAAACATCACTTCTCGATGCAATTCGTGACGCGAAAGTTGTTGCCGGCGAAGCTGGTGGGATCACGCAGCATATTGGCGCTTATCAAGTTAAAACAGATAGCGGCGCGCTGCTTTCCTTCCTTGATACGCCCGGCCACGCAGCCTTTACATCGATGCGCTCACGCGGTGCTCAGGTCACAGATATTGTTGTGCTTGTAGTTGCTGCCGACGACGCTGTGATGCCGCAGACGATTGAAGCGATCAACCACGCCAAAGCGGCAAAGGTTCCGATGATCGTTGCGATCAACAAAATCGACAAGCCTGCAGCCAACCCCGATAAAGTTCGTACCGATTTGCTTCAGCATGAGGTCGTCGTCGAAAAAATGTCGGGCGATGTGCAGGATGTCGAAGTTTCAGCGATTACCGGCCAAGGTTTGGACGAGCTTCTCGAAGCGATCGCACTTCAAGCCGAAATTCTCGAACTGAAAGCCAACCCTGATCGCGCCGCAGAAGGTGCTGTTATCGAGGCTCAGCTTGATGTGGGCCGTGGGCCTGTCGCGACAGTGCTCGTGCAAAAGGGCACCTTGCGCCAAGGCGATATCTTTGTTGTCGGTGAGCAGTACGGTAAGGTCCGTGCTCTTATCAACGACAAGGGCGAACGCATTAAAGAAGCTGGCCCATCTGTACCGGTCGAAGTGCTCGGCCTGAACGGTACGCCAGAAGCGGGCGATGTCTTGAATGTCGTGAGCTCGGATGCGCAAGCGCGCGAAATTGCTGAATATCGTGAGAAAGCTGCGAAAGAAAAACGCGCAACGGCTGGCGCGGCGACGACACTTGAACAGCTTATGGCCAAGGCCAAGGAAGACAAGAACGTCACCGAGATGCCTGTTATCATGAAAGCCGACGTTCAAGGCTCGGCTGAAGCAATTGTGCAAGCTCTGGAGAAAATCGGTAACGATGAGGTCCGCGTGCGGGTTCTCCACTCTGGCGTTGGTGCGATCACAGAAAGCGACATCGGCCTGGCGGAAGCATCAGGCGCACCCGTGTTTGGCTTCAACGTGCGCGCCAATGCGCCTGCACGTAACAGCGCAAACCAAAAGGGTGTCGAAATTCGGTACTACTCCGTAATTTACGACCTCGTTGATGATGTGAAGCAAGCCGCCAGTGGCCTTCTATCTGCAGAGATTCGCGAGAAGTTCATCGGCTATGCCGAAATTCGTGAAGTCTTCAAAGTCACAGGTGTTGGCAAAGTTGCTGGTTGTCTTGTGACCGAAGGTGTCGCACGCCGCAGTGCTGGCGTACGACTGCTCCGCGACAACGTTGTGATCCACGAAGGCACACTCAAGACACTCAAGCGCTTCAAAGATGAAGTTGCCGAAGTTCAGTCTGGTCAAGAGTGTGGTATGGCATTTGAAGCCTATGACGATGTTCGCCCAGGCGACGTGATCGAGATCTTTGAGCGTGAGGAAATCGAGCGCAATCTCGACTAACCTTTAGGCTATCTAAAGATAAAAAGGCTGGCAGTTTTCACTGCCGGCCTTTTTCATTTTATTGATGTCACAGGTATTCCTGAGAACAATTTTTGGCCTACAGACACGGTCACCTGCCCGTTGGAAAGAGCTTCCACAAACGAACCTTGAACGAATACTGCGGTTCCAAGCATGATTGTGCACATGTTGACCACTCCAGTTAACTCGTAGTTAACTCAAAGCAGAGACTCAGGCTTTCTGGCAAATGTGTAAAAGATAGTTACAGCCAATCTCGCAAGATCGGGATCAGTGGAATGTCGGCTGCTGGCATGGGATAGTCTTTCAACTTTGCAGGCTGAACCCACGATAAAGTCTGGCCCTCGCGCGCCGTCAAGATTCCGTTCCATTTGCGACAAACAAACAGCGGCATGAGCAAATGGAAGTCCTCGTAGCTGTGGGAAGCAAACGTCAACGGTGCAAGACAGCTGTTCCAGGTCTCAATCCCAAGCTCTTCATGCAGCTCACGAACCAAGGCTGTTTCGGGGGTCTCGCCCGGTTCGATTTTGCCCCCGGGAAACTCCCAAAGCCCGGCCATTGACTTGCCCTCGGGCCTCTGCGCGAGCAAAACGCGGTTGTCTTTGTCTAAAAGCGCGACAGCAGAAACAAGCACCACCTTCATGATCGATAATCCGCGTTAATTTCGATGTACCCATGGGTCAGGTCGCATGTCCAAACTGTGCTGCTACCCTGCTCCAAGCCCAGATCCACTGTAATCAAAATTTCCTGCTCTTTCATAAGTGCGGCTGCATCTTCTTCACGATAGTCAGGATTAACCCAACCTTTCTCAGCCACCAAAACACTCCCGAACATAATCGAAAGTTTGTCACGGTCAGCGTAGGCCCCAGATTTGCCAATCGCCATGACAATGCGGCCCCAATTCGGGTCTTCCCCTGCGATGGCCGTTTTCACGAGCGGCGAATTTGCGATGGATAACGCGTGAACGCGCGCATCGGCGTTACTTTTTGCGCCTGTTACGCGAATCTCGATAAACTTTGTCGCGCCTTCACCATCCCGCACAACCTGATGCGCCAGATCGAGCATGACAGATCGCAATGCATCTTTGAATGCAATGTCGTGCTGATCAGCAGCGACACCGCTCTTGCCTGTCGCACAGAGCAGCAATGTATCAGATGTGGATGTATCACTATCTACTGTAATGGAGTTGAAAGTGGAGTCTGTCAGCTCCGAGAGAACAGCCTGCAAATCGGCCTGGCTGATCGCTACATCAGTGAAGAGATACACCAGCATAGTGGCCATGTCGGGCGCAATCATGCCCGAGCCTTTGGCTATTCCTGCAATATTGACAGTCTTTCCTGCCACATCGTAGCTGGCACTCGCTCCTTTGGGAAAAGTATCGGTTGTCATGATAGCTTTGGCCGCATCAGAGATGCTCGTCTCTGACAGAGACCCTGCCAAACCGCCCAAGGCATCAACGATTTTGCCGTGTGGCAAGCGTTCACCGATTACACCTGTCGAGGAGGTAAAAACGCGGCTCTGCTCAAGGCCCAACGCTGCTGCCGTGGCCGACGATATCGCATCCACAGATGCTTGACCAACTGCGCCAGTGAACGCATTTGAGTTCCCGGAGTTCACAAGAATGGCCGCACCTCCCGATGCGTCGCCACCGATCTTGCTTTGGCAGTCCAGCACCGCTGCCGAGCGCGTTGATGAGCGCGTAAACACGCCAGCAACGGCTGCGCCCTCGCACAGTGATGCGAGCATCACATCTGTACGAGCCTCATATTTCACGCCAGCGGCTGCCGTCGCAAATTTGACACCTTCAATGGCAGGAAGCTCCGGAAAAGAAGCAGGCGCGAGAGGAGAAACTTTAGTGATCTTGGCCATGGGCCTTTACTCCGTAAGTAGGATGTCTTCTTTGAGAATAGCGGGGTCAATATCGCCCTCAGCGGACAGCTCGATTGTGCCAAGCTTTTTGAGGCGTGCAACTTCGTCCTCGATCACTGTGTTGAATAGCTCACTTTCCAGCTCTGCCTTAACTTCTTCAAAAGACGGCTTGTTGGCAAGGCGCGTTTCGCTGAGCTTTATAACGTGCCAGCCAAATTGGGTTTGAACGGGCCCAGAGATGGCACCATCATCAAGTTTGGCGACAGCCTCTTCAAACGGGGGCACCATCATACCTTTGCCAAACCAGCCCAAGTCGCCGCCATTTGGCCCGGAAGGGCCCGTTGAGCGCTCTTTGGCCAGCTCGGTAAAGTCTGCGCCACCCTCAAGTTCTGTCACCAACGCTTTGGCTTCTTCTTCGGTTTCGACCAAAATATGAGCCGCCTTAAACTCTTTGTCAGGGGCCGCAGATGCGTATTTTTCGTCATAAGCAGCTTTCAGTACAGCCTCTGTCAGCTTTTCTTCAACGATCTCCTCAATCACGGTTGAAGCAACAAGCGAGCGGCGCTCATTCTCCAAGCGGCGCTGCACAGGGCCAGGAACTTCGCCTTCAAAACGGTCGGCAAGGATGGTCTGATTGACCAGTTGATCAAGGATCGCATTATAGAGAACATCATCGGGTAGTTGCAAATATTGCTCAGGCAAGCCACTCCGAGCTGCGGCCATGTGCCCGAGAGTGATCTGGGTGCCATTTACCGTGGCCACCACAGTGCTTGAATTGGCGGTTTGCTCTTCTGCACCAGCCAAGATCGGTGCGAAAGCTGTCGCAAGAGCCAGCGTGAAAATCTTGAAGTGTTTGGACATCATTTTCCCTTTGTTTCATTCGCGTATCGCGCACAGCGTTGACACTGCCAGACCCGACCCTTACATCGCCTTAAGGCCAAGACACGCTTATGTTCCCAGCCGTTGTAGGACGCGCATATATCCGGAGCAAGCAATTGTCTTGCGACAAGATAAAATGATCGGATCGGACTGAATATGCTTGGACTTGGATCTATTGCCAAAAAGGTTTTTGGCACGGCAAATGACCGCAAGGTTAAGGCCACGAAGCCATTGATCGAGAAGATCAACGCGCTTGAGCCAGATTTTGAGAAACTGACCGACGCACAGCTTATCGAGAAGACAGCCGAGTTTAAGAAGCGCTATCAAGATGGCGAGACGCTCGACGCGTTGCTGCCTGAAGCTTTTGCAAACTGCCGCGAAGGCGCAAAGCGCGCTCTGGGTTTGCGCGCCTTTGATGTCCAATTGATGGGCGGTATTTTTCTTCATCAAGGTAACATCTCCGAGATGAAGACAGGCGAAGGTAAGACCCTTGTTGCCACCTTCCCTGCTTATCTCAATGCCCTCACGGGAAAAGGTGTCCATGTTGTTACGGTCAACGACTACCTTGCCAAGCGTGACGCTGAATGGATGAGCAACGTCTTTGCCGCTTTGGGCATGACAACGGGTGTTATTTACCCGCAACAACCCGAGGCTGAAAAGTCGCAGGCCTATGCCTCGGATATCACTTACGCGACCAATAACGAGCTCGGATTTGACTATCTGCGCGACAACATGAAATCAGAGCTGCGTCAGATCAATCAGAAGTATCATCACTTTGCGATTGTCGACGAAGTTGACTCGATCCTGATTGATGAGGCGCGCACACCTCTCATTATTTCTGGCCCTGCCGAAGACCGCTCAGAACTTTATATCCAGATCGACAAACTGATTCCCGAACTGGCTGACGAACACTTCACGTTGGATGAAAAGACGCGCAACGTAACCTTCTCTGATGAAGGCAACGAATTCCTCGAGCAACTGCTGCACCAGCGCGGCCTGCTAGACGAAGAGCAAAGCCTCTACGACCCAGAGAGCACAACGATCGTGCACCACGTCAACCAGGGCCTGCGCGCGCACAAGCTGTTCACAAAGGACAAAGATTACATCGTGCGCAACAACGAGGTTGTGCTTATTGACGAATTTACTGGCCGTATGATGGCCGGTCGCCGCCTTTCGGAAGGTCTGCACCAGGCGATCGAAGCCAAAGAGGGCTGCGACATCCAACCTGAGAACGTGACACTCGCGCAGGTGACGTTCCAGAACTACTTCCGCCTTTATGACAAGCTTGGCGGCATGACTGGTACAGCCACGACCGAAGCCGAAGAATTCATGGAAATCTACGGTCTGGGTGTTGTTGAAGTTCCGACGAACAAGCCGATTGCGCGGATCGACGACGATGATGCGGTTTACCGCACCGCTCAGGAAAAGTTCGCAGCCATTGTTGAGACGGTCAAAGAGGCCAGCGAACGCGGCCAGCCAATCCTCGTTGGGACAACGTCTATTGAAAAGTCTGAACTGCTCAGCGAGATGCTTACAAAAGAAGGCATCAAGCACAACGTTTTGAACGCTCGCCAGCATGAGCAAGAAGCTCAAATCGTGGCTGACGCTGGTAAACTGGGCGCCGTTACCATCGCCACCAACATGGCTGGCCGTGGTACAGATATTAAGCTTGGTGGTAACTTCGAATTCCAGGTTATGGAGGCGATTGCTGCCGCTCCTGATGCGGATCCTGAAGAAGTACGCGCGCGGATTGAAGCTGAGCACGATGCTGATGAAGCCAAAGTGAAAGAAGCTGGCGGTTTGTTTGTTCTGGCGACAGAACGCCACGAAAGCCGCCGCATCGACAACCAGCTGCGCGGCCGCTCTGGCCGTCAGGGTGACCCTGGGCGCTCATCTTTCTATCTGAGCCTTGAGGATGACCTTATGCGCATCTTCGGCTCTGAGCGGCTTGATAAGGTGCTCTCCACACTTGGCATGAAAGATGGCGAAGCCATTGTGCACCCATGGGTCAACAAATCCCTTGAGCGCGCCCAAGCCAAAGTCGAGGGCCGGAACTTCGACATTCGCAAACAGCTTTTGAAATTTGACGATGTTATGAATGAGCAGCGTAAAGTGATCTTCAAACAGCGCCGCGATATCATGGAAGCTGCCGACCTCTCGGCCATTACGCAAGATATGCGTAATCAGGTTATCGACGATCTGATCGACCAATATATGCCACCCAAAACATATGCTGACCAATGGGACACCGAAGGTCTGTATGCTGCCTGCCTTGAAAAGCTGGGCATTGATGTTCCGGTGATCGATTGGGCCGCCGAAGAGGGTGTGGACGACGAAGACATCACCGAACGTCTTGAAAAGGCATCAGACGAGTTCATGGCGTCGAAGGCCGCACACTTTGGCCCCGAGACAATGCGGATGATCGAAAAGCAGCTATTGCTCCAGACCATTGATAAGAAATGGCGCGAGCACCTGCTTACTCTTGAGCACCTGCGCTCTGTTGTCAGCTTCCGTGGCTATGCCCAACGCGACCCGCTCAACGAGTATAAAAACGAAGCCTTCCAACTCTTTGAAAGCATGCTCGACAGCCTGCGCGAAGATGTCACCCAGCAACTTGCGCTTGTACGCCCTCTTTCGGAAGACGAACAGGAGCAGGCCCGCGCCATGATGCAGGAACAGCCCCAGATGAGCCAACCACAGGCCGAGCAGCCCGCTGCAGAAGCGGGTGAGCCTCTGGCTGGGTTTGTCGAGGATGATCCAAGCACTTGGGGCACACCGGGCCGCAACGAAGCCTGCCCTTGTGGCTCAGGCAAAAAGTTCAAGCATTGCCACGGGCGGGTTTGAAGGTTCACACAAAGGCCTGAATGACTCCGCTGTTTTGCCTCATGCATGCCTGATTTCTTAACCATGTTGGCCTCGTACCTTAATTGGCGGAGGCCGACATGCCTGACTATAAAAGATATGGAATCGCTGGCGCGACTTTGGCAACGATTTTGCTGACGGGTCAGATCATGCAGGTGTCTTCTGGCACTCAGCAGGCAAGCGCCGCTGATGTTCAGGCGATGCCGCTNCCTGTTGCCATATCCGACATCACGCTGACAGCAGCCGAGGAAAGCGCCTTTGTGCCAGCGGCTGCTGATGGATCGGTCGGCATCAGGAGCGGCTCAGAGCAGCCACAAACAGCCGACGCTTGCAAGATCACCATGTCCGCCAAGCCCATCGCCGCGGCCTTGGTTGACCTTGAAATGTCTGCCCCTTGCGCTCCCAACGAGCGGGTGGTGATCCACCACAATGGTATGATGTTTGCAGAGCTCACTGACAGCGCAGGCAAGTTCAGAACGACTGTCCCGGCGCTCAGCGAAACGGCTGTTTTTATTGCTTCTTTTGCCGGCGGTGAAGGCGCGGTGGCCAATGCCACTGTAGAGGAGCTTTCAAGCTACGACCGTGCCGTTGTGCAGATGCAGGGCAACTCAGGCATCGGCCTGCATGCCCGCGAATTTGGTGCTGACTATGGCGAGAGAGGCCATGTCTGGCGCGAAAGCCCCGGGCAAGTGGCAGACGGGGTCACAGGCTACGGCGGGTTTATGATCCAGCTTGGCAACACAAGCCTTGAAACACCGCTCCTCGCAGAGGTCTACAGTTTCCCGACCGGTATGGCCAAAGAGATCGGGTCAGTGGCGCTGAGCGTCGATATCGAGATCACAAATGCCAACTGCGATCAGGACATTGAAGCGCAGACATTGCAAACCAGCCGTGGCGCTCAGATCACGGTTCAGACGTTAGATATGTCAATTCCGGCTTGTGATGCGATTGGCGACTTTCTCATGTTGAAAAATATGGTGAATGACATGAAGGTAGCGTTCAACTAACCGTCATGTTGCGAGGCTCCTTTTGGATTTGGTAAAACGTGCGGCGGTCATCGCCGCACTTTTCTTTTTTGGTTTTGTTCCGCTTGTTTCTGCGCAAGATGTGACGCTGACATCTCGTGACAAAAGTGTCGAGGTGAGCGGCAATCTTCTGGGCTTTGACGGCGAGTTTTATCGCGTAGAGACCGACTATGGCGAGCTCACAATTGATGGCGCAGGCGTTGATTGCGCGGGCCCGGGATGCCCTAACCTTACAGCCTTTGTCGCCGAGCTTGATATTGCTGGCGCACCCGAAGTCGGGCAACTGCTCCTGCCTGCACTGATAGAGGCCTTTGCCACCAAAAATAACCTCAAGACAGAGCGTGTTTCGGAAAACGACGACACATTCAACATCACCCTGTCGCAAAAATCAGATGGTACAACCCTTGCCCGCTTCTTCATCGATATCAATTCCAGCGGCGAAGGCTTCGCTGATTTGCTGGCCGACCAAACCGATATCGTTATGTCGACACGTGAGATCACCCCACAAGAGCGCAAGCTCGCCCGTGAAATAGGCATGGGAGACCTCACACAACTGGGGCGCGCGCGCGTGTTGGCGTTGGATGCTCTCGTCCCCGTTGTGTCGACGCAAAACCCCATAAATGAAATCAGCCTTCAACAGCTTTCCGAGATTTATTCTGGAAACATTAACAACTGGAAAACGCTCGGCCCGCAAGACGCGCCGATAACCCGTTACCTGCGTGACTTGGAGACCGGGTCTGGCGCTGTTGCTCTTCAACGGCTCAAACTAAACGCCGCAGACGCAGCCGACGCGCGTACACTCTTTTCGGCTGATAATCTTGACCTCGCAACACGTGTCTCTGTTGATCCGTTTGGCATCGGATTGGTCGGGCGCTCCACCACGCTCGACACCAAGATACTCACGCTTACAGGCACCTGCGCGCGCACGCTCAGGCCCACACGGCGCAACGTGAAGACAGAGGATTATCCGCTCACTACGCCATTGTTTTTATACCTCCCTGCACGGCGCTTACCCAAAATTGCCCGCGAATTTCTGAGCTATACGCGGAGCCCCGCAGCCCAGCTTGTCATCAGACGGGCCGGGTTTGTCGATCAAGCGCCAGAAGAGATCCCTATTGATTTTCAAGGAGATCGCCTTGCGAACGCCATATCGGTTGCGGGTAACGATGTCAGCGTTGAGGCTGTCCGCGAAATGATCGGCGAGCTGCGCCAGATGCGACGGCTCACGACATCCTTTCGGTTTGAGACGGGGTCTGTCAGGCTTGATGCGCAGTCCCGTTCGAACGTAGAGCAGCTTGCCAGCGCTTTGGAGGCCGGGATCTATGATGGTAAGAGCCTTGTTTTTGTTGGGTTTAGTGATGGCGAAGGCGCAGCTGCGGCCAACCTCGAGATCTCGCGGCGGCGGGCTGAAGTTGTGAAAGCGGCGGTGCAGAAAGCCGCTGAGACTGCGGACTTTAACCAGCTTGATGTCAGCGTGCAGGCCTATGGCGAGGCGATGCCTATGGCGTGTGACGACACCGAGTGGGGCCGTCAGGTGAACCGGCGTGTTGAGGTCTGGATTCGTTAGAGAAGCCCTGATGCACGGAAGCTGAGTTCGGTTGATTTGCCGATGATCAGATGGTCATGAAGCGTCAGGCCAAGCGCTTGCGCTGCGCGCTCGATTTGCTCCGTCATTGCAATATCTTCTGGCGAGGGTGTCGGATCACCCGAGGGGTGATTATGTACTAAAATCAAAGCGCTGGCGTTCAACTCGAGCGCACGTTTTACCACTTCGCGGGGGTAGACAGGCACATGATCAACTGTTCCAGAGGCCTGTTCTTCATCGGCGATGAGTGTGTTTTTGCGGTCTAGAAACAAGACGCGAAACTGCTCTGTGTCGCGGTGTGCCATGGCGGTGTGGCAGTAGTCTATGAGGGCGTCCCAGCTGGAAACAACGGGGCGCTGCAGAATGCGGGAGCGCGCGAGGCGTTGGGCGGATGCCGCAACGATCTTGAGTTCGCAAATAACGGCCTCGCCAACACCGTTAACCTCCATCAAACGTTCAGCCGAGGCGCTTATTACTCCGTTGAAATCATTGAATTTATCAAGCAAAAGCCGCGCGAGGGGTTTCACATCGCGGCGGGGAATTGCGCGAAACAAGACAAGCTCAAGCAGCTCGTAATCAGGCATCGCATCAGCTCCGCCCGAGACAAAGCGCGCGCGCAGGCGTTTGCGGTGATCCGCGATGTAGGACGGCAGCTTACCCTCTGGAATCACTTGAGAAACCACCGTCTCGTCAGTGTCAAAGAGAGGCAGGGGTGCCTCGGAAAAGTGGTTTTGCTGGGCCATAATGATAGGCTGCCGCAGCAAGGTGAAGAAGTGGTTAATTTCGCAGGGGTTAACGATTCGATTTTGCCAGAATAGGGGGGTGAAAAGCGTGCACAATGCGTGCACCACCTGTGCACCGCCTGTTGCAGATGGCCGAAATTGGCCAGTGTTAACGCAGCGCGCGGTGGCCTTGGCCCAAAAAGAAAGGGCGCACCCGAAAGCGCGCCCTTTTTTCTGATTTTATCAAAAGGCCTAGCCCTTCATCGAATCCCAAAAACTCTTCACAGAGGAGAAGAAGCTCTTGCTCTCCGGGTTGTTGTCTTCAGACAGGGCCGCGAACTCTTTGAGCAGCTCTTTTTGCTTGCTCGTGAGGTTCACGGGCGTCTCGACTGCGAGCTCGATGAACATGTCACCCGCGCCGCCGCCACGTAGGGCAGGCATACCCTTGGAGCGAAGCCGCATCTGACGGCCAGATTGGCTGCCTGACGGGATCTTGACGCGTGAACGCCCCCCATCAATCGTGGGCACTTCAATGTCGCCACCGAGCGAGGCTGTCGCCATGCTCACGGGCACACGACAGAAGAGGTTGACCCCTTCGCGCTCGAAGATGGAATGCGCTTCAACCTCGATGAAGATGTAGAGGTCGCCCGTGGGGCCACCGCGCATGCCAGCTTCCCCTTCGCCAGCGAGGCGAATGCGTGTGCCTGTCTCGACACCTGCGGGGATGTTCACAGCCAGAGAGCGGTCTTTTTGGACCCGGCCCTGACCGTGGCATTTGCCACACGGGTTTTTGATGGTCTGGCCGAGGCCCGAGCAGGTCGGGCAGGTGCGCTCGACCGTGAAGAAGCCCTGCTGCGCACGCACCTTGCCCATGCCTGAGCAGGTTGGACAGGTTGTTGGCTCGGCGCCGCCTTCGGCACCTGTACCATTGCAGCTGTCACAGCCCACCGAGGTTGGCACGTTGATTGTCTTTTGAAGGCCAGAGAAGGCCTCCTCAAGTGTCACACGCAGGTTGTAGCGCAGATCAGCACCGCGCGCGGCTCGTTGCCGCCCGCCGCCGCCACGCTGGCCGCCCATAAAGTCGCCAAAGAGGTCATCAAAGACATCGGAAAAGGCGCTTGAGAAGTCGCCCTGCCCGCCGCCGTAACCGCCACCGGGACGCCCACCGCCGCCGCCCATTCCGCCCTCAAAGGCAGCATGGCCGTAGCGGTCATAGGCTGCCTTTTTGTCGGCATCCTTCAAGACTTCGTAAGCCTCGCCAGCTTCTTTGAACTGGGATTCAGCTTCTGGGTTGTCTGTGTTGCGATCCGGGTGAAGCTCTTTCGCTTTGACACGATAGGCTTTCTTGATCTCGTCTGCTGAGGCCCCTTTTTGGATGCCCAGCACTTCATAATAGTCGCGTTTTGCCATGGGGATTACCCTTTCTGGAAACAGGTAAGGCCGGCCCGGTAAACGAACCGGCCTTTTCCAAGCTTCCTAAGGCGCTTAGCTGCGCTTTTCGTCGCCAAGGTCTTCAAAGTCGGCATCGACGATATCGTCGTCACCACCTTGATCAGCAGCGGCTGGCTCATCGTTGCCAGCATCTGCTTGGGCCTTGTAGATCGCTTCGCCCAGTTTCATGGCCGCTTCTGTTACGTTCTGGATGCCGGCTTTCAGCTTCTCGGCTGAAATGTCGTCTTTTTCCAGATCATCGCGCAGAGCCGCAATCGCCAGTTCGATGACTTCGACTGTCGTTGGATCAACCTTGTCGGAGTGCTCTTCAACCGACTTTTCAGTCGAGTGGATGAGGCTCTCGGCCTGGTTGCGTGCTTCGACGAGCTCTTTGCGCTCTTTGTCGGCATCCGCGTTTTCTTCGGCGTCTTTCACCATTTTCTCGATATCAGCTTCGGAGAGGCCGCCCGAGGCTTGGATGGTGATTTTCTGCTCTTTGCCTGTGCCTTTGTCTGCCGCACCAACCGAAACGATGCCGTTGGCGTCGATGTCAAAGGTCACTTCGATTTGTGGCATACCACGTGGCGCTGGCGGGATGTTCTCGAGGTTGAACTGGCCAAGCATCTTGTTGTCAGCCGCCATTTCACGCTCGCCCTGGAACACGCGGATTGTCACGGCGTTCTGATGGTCTTCCGCAGTAGAGAAGATCTGCGACTTCTTCGTCGGGATCGTTGTGTTGCGGTCGATCAGGCGGGTGAAGACACCACCGAGTGTTTCGATGCCGAGAGAAAGCGGTGTCACGTCAAGAAGGACAACATCTTTCACGTCGCCTTGCAGAACGCCCGCCTGAATGGCGGCACCCATGGCAACAACTTCATCAGGGTTCACACCCTTGTTTGGCTCTTTGCCAAAGAACTTGGACACTTCTTCGATGACTTTAGGCATACGTGTCATGCCGCCGACGAGAACGATTTCGTCGATGTCGTCTTTTGAAAGGCCCGCATCTTTGAGCGCCGCGGCGCAAGGCTTGAGCGAGTTTTTGATCAGGTCGTTGACGAGGCTTTCAAGCTTGGCGCGTGTCAGCTTCATAACCATGTGGAGCGGCGAGCCGTCTTTGCCCATCGAGATAAACGGTTGGTTGATCTCGGTTTGTGATGAGCTGGAGAGCTCGATCTTGGCTTTTTCGGCAGCTTCCTTGAGGCGCTGGAGCGCCATCTTGTCTTTGGTCAGGTCAACGCCGTGCTCTTTTTTGAACTCGTCGGCAAGGTAGCTGACGATGCGCATGTCAAAGTCTTCACCGCCGAGGAATGTATCGCCGTTGGTGGACTTCACTTCAAAGAGGCCATCGTCGATTTCGAGGATGGTGACATCGAATGTACCGCCACCAAGGTCATAGACCGCGATGGTTTGGGTTTCTTTTTTGTCCAGACCGTAGGCCAGGGCAGCCGCTGTCGGCTCGTTGATGATGCGCAGCACTTCGAGGCCAGCGATTTTGCCGGCGTCTTTTGTGGCTTGGCGCTGAGCGTCGTTGAAGTAGGCAGGCACGGTGATAACCGCTTGCGTTACTTCTTCACCGAGGTAGCTCTCGGCTGTTTCTTTCATTTTGCCGAGGATGAAGGCAGAAATCTGGCTGGGAGAATACTTCTCGCCGCGCGCTTCGATCCACGCGTCGCCATTGCCGCCATCAACCACGTTGAAAGGCATATGCTTTTGGTCTTTGGCAAGATCCGCATCATCATAGCGGCGACCAATCAGGCGCTTGACGCCAAAGACTGTGTTTTCAGGGTTTGTGACGGCCTGACGCTTGGCTGATTGGCCAACGAGGCGCTCGTCTTCTGTGAAAGCAACGATCGACGGCGTGGTGCGCGCGCCTTCGGAGTTTTCGATGACACGGGCGGCCGAGCCGTCCATGATGGCAATACATGAGTTTGTTGTGCCGAGGTCAATACCAATGACTTTTGACATAGTTCGATCCCTTCTACGTTAAGGCGATGTTACGACGACAGACCCGTTACGGCATCTGCCCCCGATCTGTTAGCTTGGGTCGGAGAGTTCCGGCTCAAGGGCTTCGAGGGGTATATAAGGAGCGAAAAATGCCCCTGCAAGCGCCGAGACGTGTAAGAATCAGCTTATTTTTGAGGTTTTCGCAAAGAAAGATGGATACGTGGTAAATCTGGCTCACAAGATCGACCTGAACGGCGCTGCTTTTTATGCCGATGCGCTGGATCGCGCGGCGCAAAATGCGCTTTTGGAGGATATCCGCGCAATCGGGCGCGCAGCCCCGCTTTATGCCCCCGAAACCCCGCGTGGCCAAAAAATGAGCGTGCGGATGACGGCAGCTGGTGACTTTGGCTGGGTCAGCGATGCGCAGGGCTACCGCTACGAGCCGCGCCACCCGTCAGGCAAGCCTTGGCCCGCGATCCCTGAACGCCTCATGGCGATTTGGGCAGCCGTTGTGCCAGAGGCGCGGGCACCCGAGTGTGTTTTGGTCAACTTCTATGGCGAAGGCGCGCGCATGGGCCTGCATCAGGACAAGGACGAAGCCGACTTTGACCAGCCTGTTGTGTCTGTCAGCCTCGGAGATGAGGGGCTGTTCCGCATTGGCGGTGTTGAGCGAGGTGGCAAGACCGCCTCACATTGGCTGCGCTCTGGCGACATTGTTGTGCTTGGCGGCGCCGCACGGCTGGCGCACCACGGCGTGGACAAGATCCGCTTTGGCTCAAGCACATTGCTCCCCGCTGGCGGGCGGATCAACCTGACGATGCGCGTGGTGACATGAGGCGCTTAGCGGCGCGCATCCCATGAGAGTGATGCGTGGCGGCGTGTGTAGAACTCGCCCATCAGGCCCAGCATGATCAGGATCAGGCCGACTGTCAGGGCATATTCCCAATTGCTGTTGCGCGGGTTGTAATTGATGAAGGCAAAGCCGCGTGACTGGTCGATGATGTGAAAAAGCGGGTTCCAGTCAAACATCGCCAGCATGTAGCCCGGCATGGTATTAGCGACGAACATCTTGCCTGAGGCGATCATATTAGCGCGCTGATAGATAAGAGTGAACGCCGCAACAAAGCCCGGAAACCACGGTTTGATTGCGAGCAGGATCATCCCCACGGCGCAGCCTGTAAACCAAGCCAGCATGAGCATGGCCATAGCGGCAATGGGCCGATCAATGGTGAAGGGCGTAACGGCCATATANTAGCCAAACAAGATCACGAAGGCGGAAAGAATTTGCAAATAGAGCGAGGCCAGCGCCGCCGAGGCGATAGAGATAATCGTGTTCATGGGCGCGTGCAGCATCATCGGCGAGGACGGCCCCGCCGAGCCGGAAATCGCACCGACCGCCTTCACATGGGTCATGTAAAGAAAGATGCCTGTCATGATGTAGACCAGAAAGTCGCCGCGCAGCGCCGCACCGCGAATGCCCAGAAGCGAGAACATAATGTAAAACGCCAGCACCATGATGGCCATTTGCATCAGGTTTGTGACAAGCGACATGATTGCGTTGCCGTGNGACGAGCGAATGGAATGAACTACCGAATGGTAGATCAGTTCAAAAATAATAAGGGCTGAAGTGATCGTCGATCTGCGACGTTTGACCTGAAACATATACTGCCTGCCCGCCTCTCGCGGCTACTCTTACGCGCCAATTCTTGCCGAACCGTTACACAGGTACCATAAAGGGGTTGAACGGGCTAAGCAACAAAACCGTGACTTGAGGCGTGAAGAGTAAAGGATAGACCAAAATGGATTATGAGAAGCTGACCACTGTGATGCGGGAGCTGTCGCTTCTGGCCGGTGACAAGATCATGGAAATTTACGGGCGTGACGACTTTGAGGTAAAATCAAAGTCAGATGACAGCCCCGTCACAGANGCGGATGAAGCCGCCGATGCTATTATCTCGGCAGGTCTNCGGGCAGCNTTTCCCGATGTGCTTTTGATCACAGAAGAGCAGGCAGCCACACACAGCCAGCGCGCCGATACATTTCTGATCGTTGATCCGCTGGATGGCACGAAAGAATTTGTCCACCGCCGCGGCGACTTTACAGTGAATATTGCCTATGTCGAAGCAGGGGTGCCGACCCGTGGTGTTGTCTATGCGCCCGCAAAAGAGCGAATGTTCTACACACGCGCCGATGGCAGCGCCGTGGAAGAGCTTGGCCCCTTTGAGAAGGGTGAGGCCGGCGAGACACGCCAGATCAAGGTTGCGGCAAGCGACAACGCCGCGCTGCTGGTTGTTGCCTCCAAGTCGCACCGCGACCAAGCAACAGACGACTACATCAACAAATATGCTGTGAAAGACAGCAAAAGCGCTGGCTCGAGCCTGAAGTTTTGCCTTGTCGCCACAGGCGAGGCCGACATCTATCCGCGCGTTGGCCGCACGATGGAGTGGGACACAGCAGCGGGCCATGCTGTCTTGCACGGGGCGGGCGGCAAGGTCGTTGTCTTTGAGAACCATGACCCGCTTGTCTACGGCAAGGACGGCTATGCAAACCCTTTCTTCATCGCATATTCGCCTGCTGTTGAGTTGAAAAAGCCCTGATATGGCTGCGCCGTCTGTCAGCGTTGTTGTTGTGAGCCACGGGCGGCCAGAGAGCCTGATGTGGTGTCTTTCGGCGCTGGCAGGGCAAGCTTATGAGCCATATGAAATTGTCGTTGTCGCGGATCTGGCTGCTTGTGCTTATGTGAGCGAAAGCCACTTTGCGGGGCGCCTCAAGCTTGTGCCTTTTGAGGAGCAAAACATCGCCGCCGCGCGCAACAAGGGTGTGGCCGAGGCGGCGGGCGAGATTATTGCATTTGTCGATGATGATGCGGCGGCTGAGCCTTTGTGGCTGCGCAACCTTGTGGCCGGGTTTGGCTTGCCTGAAGTCGTTTGCGCGGGCGGATATGTGCGCGGCCGCAACGGAATATCCTTTCAGTGGACTGCGCGACAAGTGGACGAGACAGGGCATGCCACACCCCTTGCAGCTGTTGGCGACAGGCCTTTTGTACCAGAGGTGCCTGCGGAGCGGGCTGTCAAAACCGAAGGCACAAATATGGCGGTGCGCCGTGATGTGCTTGTGGCGCTGGGCGGGTTTGACGAGGGGTTTCACTTTTTCCTTGATGAGACCGACCTCAACCTGCGGCTGGCGCAAGCGCACCACAAAACAGCGCTTTGCCCCAGCGCCGAGGTGCACCATGCCTATCGGGCGAGCACGCGGCGCATGGCCGACCGCACTGTGACTGACCTTTTTGATGTGGGGGCGAGCACTGTACTGCTTTTGCGCAAGTTTGGCCTGCCGCTGGGGCCGCGGTGTGAGGAGATGCGCGACGAGCAGACCAGCCGCCTGGCCGACCAGGTCAGCCGAGGGCTGCTGAGCCAAACCGCCGCAACGCTTGTTCTGGAAAGCCTTGAAGCGGGCTTTGACGCGGGCAAGACGCGTAACTTTGGACAGTATGCAGATGGTCTGCACCAGCCGCCGCCTTTTCTGGGGTTTCGGCCTGATCGCAGCGGGCATGTGACCCTTTCAGGGCGCTGGCGGCAGCGCGCAAAGCTGCGCCACGCGGCCGCAAGGATGGCCAAGGATGGCGCGAGTGTTTCGCTCTATTTGTTCTCACTTGGCACAAGGTTTCACCATGTCCGCTTTGATGAAGCAGGCTATTGGGAGCAGGCAGGAGGCCAGTTTGGCAAAGCCCAGCGCGACGAGCCACTATTTAGGCTGACAGCCTTTGAAAGCAGGGTGAAGCGTGAGCAAAACAGGGTGAAATTAGCGCGCGGCTGAGGCTTGAATGTTAACAAAAGCGCCACAGTGAAGAAATTTCCCCGTCTTTGTCTCATTTTTAAGACCTATAGTATACTCGCTGGGCAAGTTTCATGCCATTGTATCGAACAATATGGTGTGCGCCAAACGACACGCCTTTTTAGTAACGAGGTCAGTAATGAAAAAGAAGATTACCAAAGCCATTTTCCCTGTCGCAGGGCTTGGAACACGTTTTTTACCAGCGACAAAGTCGGTCCCCAAAGAAATTATGACATTGGTTGACCGCCCCCTCATTCAATATGCGATTGATGAAGCCCGTGCCGCAGGAATCAAAGAGTTTATCTTTGTCACCTCTCGCGGCAAAGGCGCGCTTGAAGATTATTTTGACGAAGCGCCGCAGCTTGAGCAGACCCTACGCAAAAAAGGCAAAGACGAGCTTCTCGATATTCTACAATCCACCAATATGGAAAGCGGCGCGATTGCTTATATCCGCCAGCACAAGGCGCTTGGGCTGGGCCACGCCGTGTGGTGCGCACGCCGCCTTATCTCAAACGAGCCTTTTGCCGTTATCCTCCCTGATGACGTGATCGCGGCGGAAAAGCCCTGTTTGCAGCAGATGGTAGAAGCCTACGAGGAAAACCCCGGCTGTATGGTTGCGGCAATGGAAGTGCCCCAGTCGCAAACAAGCTCTTATGGTATTCTCGATGTGCAGGACGATATGGGCGCGCGGGTGAGTGTCAAAGGCATGGTTGAAAAGCCTGCCGTAGGCGAGGCCCCTTCCAACCTTGCTGTGATTGGTCGCTACATCCTGACACCTGATGTGCTGCGCAACCTCAACAAGAAAAAGTCGGGCGCGGGTGGCGAGATCCAGCTGACAGATGCGATTGCTGACGAGATCGACGAGGGCCGCCCCGTCTATGGCTACCGCTTCCGCGGGCAGCGCTTTGACTGCGGGTCTAAATCGGGCTTCTTGCAAGCGACCGTTTCATTTGGCCTCGACAGACCAGAGCTGCGCGACGACTTGATGGGCTATTTGCAACATGTGGTGACCAACAGCCGCAAAGCTGCAGAGTAACGCCCGACATGGGCTTTGAAACCCTATGACAAGAGACACACCACATGCGCGGCTTTTAGACCTGTCTCGGCTGATCAGCCGCGCGGGGCGTGTGCTGACAGGTGTTGACCGTGTCGAGCGGGCTTACCTTGACGCGGTACTCAAGAGCGATGTGCCAGCCTTCGGGCTGATCCGCACACCACTTGGCTTTTTGCTGCTGGATGAGGCCGGTCTAAGAGCTTTTGCCACCAAAATTGATGGCAAAGCACCTTGGGGGCCAGCCAGCCGCTTGGCAAAAGTGTTTTCAAAACTGGGCCCAGAGCTGCAACGCGCGCTGACAGACGCGCGCAAACTGGCCATTGCCCGCTGTACAAGACGCGGGCTGGGCCGAATGCTCAAGCGGCACCTGCCAGATAGAACCGCCTACCTCAACACGGGCCACAGCAACCTGACCGACTTTGTCACGACAGGGGTAAAAGCGCTTCGGGGCAGCACAATATCGGTGTTTGTCCACGACACGATCCCGCTTGATTTACCCCATTTTCAGCGTGACGGGTCGGTTGAGCGGTTTGAGCTGTTTCTGCGCCGCGTGTCTGCCAAGGCAGATCTTGCGATCTATAACTCGCGCGCCACACAGAACAGCGCAGAGACCCACATGGGCCAAATGGGCCGCGTCCCACGCGGACTTGTGGCGCATCTGGGTGTTGAGCTACCCCAAGCCGACCCCAGCGCGCTGCCCAAGGGTATGCCATTTGACGAGCCATATTTTCTCTGTGTCGGGACAATCGAGCCACGCAAGAACCATCTCTTTCTGATGGATGTCTGGGAGCAGATCGAAAAGCAGGTTCCGCCCCAGCAGATGCCACATCTTATTATTTGTGGCCAGCGCGGCTGGAAAAACGAAGAATTTTTCTTCCGTTTGGATCACTCGCGCCTGAAAGGCCGCTTTATCCATGAGGTGGCAGGACTGAGCGACGGGGCGATTGCGGCACTTCTGGATGAGGCGGCTGGCGTTGTCTTTCCGAGCCTTTCCGAGGGGTACGGGCTTCCTGTTTTGGAAGCGGCAGGGCGCAATATACCCGTTATTTGCACAGAACTCCCTGTTTACAGGGAGATTTTGGCCGATATTCCCGTTTACGCAAGCGTGAATGACAGCTATCTTTGGATACGTCGAATAATGTCATTGGCTGAGAGCAGGCGGACAGGACAGAGGCCACAAAAAGAAGCCTTCGCCCCGCCGACATGGACCGAACATTTCAACCTCGTCTTAAGTGAGACGTGAGATAGCTGGTTTTTGTAAGTGTTTGAGTAGTGAGGTGAAGTAGCAGGTGGGCTTGGTCCAATCGTATCGCTTAAGACTGCAGCGCCGCCGTTGGCGCATTCGCGCGTTTCGTAAACGCCGCGAGCTGAAGGCGATGTCTGACCGCTCTGCAACAATCAAGCCCGACGATATTCTTTGCTTCACAACCATGCGCAACGAAAAGGTGCGCCTGCCCTATTTCCTGAAATATTACCGCGACCAAGGGGTTGATCACTTCTTTATCGTCGACAATGACAGCGGCGATGGCTCTCTGGAATACCTGATGGAGCAACCCGATGTGACTGTCTTTCATACGGCGCGCAGTTATAAACGTGCGCGCTTTGGCGTGGATTGGCTCAACTGGTTGCAAATGAAATATGCCCACGGACATTGGGCTCTTGTCGTCGATCCTGACGAATTCCTGATTTACCCGTTTTGTGACACACGCCCTATCAGAGCGCTCACCGACTGGCTGGATGCAAGCTCTATCAAGAGCTTTAGCGCCATGCTGCTGGATATGTACCCAAAGGGGCGTATTGATGCGCAGCCTTACCAAGAGGGGCAGAACCCGCTTGAGATCACCAGCTGGTTTGACTCCGGCAACTACATGATCACCAAGAACAAGAAGTTTGGAAACCTGTGGATACAGGGCGGGCCACGCGCGCGCACGTTCTTCAAGGATAAGCCCGCAAAGGCCCCCGCACTCAACAAGATACCCCTGGTGAAATGGGACAGGCGCTATGCTTACGTAAGCTCGACGCATATGTTGCTGCCGCGCGGGCTTAACCTTGTTTATGACGAATGGGGCGGAGAGAAGGCCAGCGGCGTACTTTTGCACACCAAATTTCTGGATACATTTACCCACAAGGCCGCCGAAGAGCTTGAGCGGCGCCAGCATTATTCGGCCAGTGTAGAATACCGCGCCTATGCCGAGAGCCTGAAGGACAACCCCGACCTTTGGTGTAAGTGGAGCGAAAAATACATCAACTGGCGACAGCTTGAGATCCTTGGTCTCATGTCAAAGGGGAACTGGGCATGAGCAGTGTGGGCATCATCATGCTGGTACATACCGCGTTTGACCGGGCCGAGCAGATCGCACGGCATTGGAACGCTGCGGGCTGCCCTGTTGTGATCCATGTAGATAAGGCCGTGCCGCGCGCAGCGTTTAACGCCTTCAAAGGCAAGTTGGGTGATCTGGACAATATCCGTTTTTCCAACCGCCACCGCTGTGAGTGGGGCACATGGGGGATTGTTGCGGCCACGCAGGAAGCCAGCGAGCTGATGTTGGCAAGCTTTGCAGAGGTGCGCCATGTCTACCTTGCCAGTGGCTCATGCTTGCCGCTGCGCCCGGTTGAAGAGCTGATAGATTATCTGGCCGAGCGGCCCAACACCGACTTTATCGAAAGCGCCACGACTGCCGATGTCCCTTGGACAGTGGGCGGCTTGGACGAAGAGCGCTTTACTCTGCGCTTCCCTTTCAGCTGGAAGCGGCATCGGATCCTTTTTGACCGCTATGTCGCGATCCAGCGTGCGCTGCGCTTTAAACGCAGGATGCCCAACGGCGTTGTGCCGCATATGGGCAGCCAGTGGTGGTGCCTGACACGGCAGACTCTTTCGGGTATTCTGGAAGGGCCAGATCGCAAGCTTTATGACAACTATTTCAAGCGCGTCTGGATTCCTGATGAAAGCTACTTTCAAACGCTGGCACGCCAATGCAGCCAGAAGATCGAGAGCCGGTCTCTCACGCTTTCGAAGTTTGACTTTCAGGGCAAGCCACACATCTTTTATGATGACCACCTCCAGCTCCTGAAGCGCTCTGACTGTTTTGTGGCGCGCAAAATATGGCCCCATGCGAACCGCCTCTACGAGGTTTTTCTGGCCAGTAAAGAGAGCCCCGCAAACCGCACAGAGCCAAACCCCGGCAAGATCGACCGCATATTTGCCAAGGCCGTAGACCGCCGTACACGCGGACGGCCCGGGCTGTATATGCACAGCCGTTTTCCCAACCACGGCTGGGAAAACGGGACAACCTCGGGGCAATATTCGGTCTTGCAGGGCTTTGCCGACCTGTTTGAAGACTTTGAACCGTGGTTTTCAAAAGCCACTGGTGCAAAGGTTCACGGCCACCTTTTTGCCACTGATCGGGTGCATTTTGCAGGGGAGCAAAGCGTGATCAACGGCGCACTGAGCGATAGTGCAGCCGTGCGCGACTATAATCCGCGCGCCTTTCTCACCAGTCTGGTGTGGAATACCCGTGGCGAGCGACAGTGCTTTCAGTTCGGCCCCGCAGACAACCAGGATCTGACATGGCTGATGGCGGGCGACCCGAATGCGCAGATTTCGGTGATCAGCGGTGCCTGGGCTGTACCGCTGTTTCGTTCCAACAAGAACTTCAGCGAGCTGCGCGCCGAAGCGGCAGAGCTTCAGAAGGTCGAAAGCGAGTTTCTCGACGTCTTGCGCTCGCCCCACTCAAAGGCGCGCATCCGTATTTGGACGATGGCCGACTTTATCGAAAACCCGATGGAGCACCTGCAAACAATCATCGACGAGATTGGCTTCAAATCGCTGCGCCGCTTGGCAGAAGCGCCCACGATGAACGATCTGTCAGGTTTTGGGCAGTTTCTACAGAACCTCAAAAACCAAGGTATGCACCCTTACCTCATGGGCGATTTCCCCGTGGTGGGCAGCCCTTCGGCTGTGCATAAACCGACCCCGAAACCCTATTTGGTAAAGTAGAGCTATGAGCAAACGCTTTGATTATTTTGTCGTGTTTGCGGAGATGCGGACTGGCTCGAACTTTTTGGAAGCCAATATCAACGCCTTCCCTGCGCTAAGCTGTCTGGGTGAAGCGTTTAACCCTCATTTCATCGGCTATCCCAACCGAGAGGATTGTTTGGGCGTGAGCGAGGAGGCGCGCAACCGCGACCCTCATGTCCTGATTGACGCGGTCAAACATGCGCAAGGCTTGGCCGGATTCCGGTTTTTCCACGATCACGAGCCACGCGTGCTGGAGAGCATTCTGAACGATGAGCGCTGCGCCAAGATCATTCTCACGCGCAACCCTGTGGAAAGCTATGTCAGCTGGAAGATTGCCCAAGAGACCGGCCAGTGGAAGCTCACCAACGTGGCCAAACGCAAGGATGCGAAAGCCACCTTTGATGCCAAGGAGTTCGGCGCGCACCTGAAGGCGCTGCAGGCCTTTCAGCTGCGGCTGCTGAAGGCGTTGCAGACCACAGGGCAGACTGCTTTTTATGTGGCATATGAAGACTTGCAGGATGTCGACGTTATGAACGGGCTGGCAGCCTTTCTTGAGCAACCCGACAAACTGGAGCGGCTTGACCGCAACCTCAAGCGCCAGAACCCTGAGCCACTGAGCGAAAAAGTGGCCAACTTTGACGAGATGGAAACGGCCCTAGCAACCACAGACCACTTCGGCCTCGGACGCACGCCAAATTTTGAGGCGCGGCGCGGTGCGGCTGTGCCCAGCTATGTGGCCTGCGCAAAAACGCCACTGCTGTTTTTGCCCGTACGCTCGGCGCCTGAAGACGAGATACTGACATGGATGGCGGCGCTTGACGATGTGACCACAGATGCGCTGCAAACCGACTTTAAGCAGAAGACCCTGCGCCAATGGATGCGCACCAACACGGGGCACCGCTCTTTCAGCGTGGTGCGCCACCCTGCGCTGCGCGCGCACCATGCTTTTTGTGAACGGATCTTAAACAAGGGGCCAAAGTGCTTTACCGAAATCAGGCGCACATTGCGTCGGGTGCACAAGCTACCGATTCCACAAGATGCACCTGATGGAAGCTGGACACGGGATGAACACCGCGCCGCGTTTCTTGCCTTTCTGGATTTTGTGAAAGCGAATGTTTCCGACCAGACAGCCGTGCGCGCTGACGCGTCTTGGGGCACGCAAGCGGGGATATTGCAGGGGATGGGCAACTTTGCCTTGCCCGATTTTGTGCTGCGGGAAGACGAGCTTGAGGCCTACCTCCCTGCGCTCGCCATGCAAGTGGGCGTGAGCCAAGATGTGGCTTTGCCCACGGCTGCTGCTGATACGCCCTTTGCGCTAGACGATATCTACGACGCAGAGGTCGAAGCGCGGGTGGCCGATGCCTACCAACGCGACTATCTCGTGTTCGGGTTTTCGAGCTGGAAGTGACGTTTAGGCGACTTGCTGGCTCAGATCTTCGGTGATGATCGTGTAGAGTGTGCTGGCGTTTTTATTAGAGCGCAGCTTGGCGCAGCGGCCCGGGTCGCGCAGCGCACGGCTCACTTTGGCCAGGGCCTTCAGGTGCTCGACACCAGCGTCGCTTGGGGCGAAGAGTGCAAACGCAAGATCAACAGGAAGCTTATCCACAGAGTCAAACTCGATGGGGCGCTCTAGCAGAACAAAGACACCNACGACCTTTTCAAGCCCTTCGACACGCGCGTGGGGCAGGGCGACGCCATTGCCAACACCTGTTGGGCCAAGGCTCTCACGCTCTTGCAGCGCACGAATGGCAAGGACCGGGTCAACGCCATAGACAGAGCCAGCCGTTTCGCCAAGCTCTTGCAAGAGGCGCTTTTTGCTCGAGGCGGAGGACAGAACCCTGACCGCCTCGGGCTTCAATAGAGATGACATTTCCATAGTGCGCCTACTGCTCCACAGACGCTCAAAAAAGAAACGCGTCTGTTATTTACCTGGGTCGATCCAACCGATGTTGCCGTCTTCTCGGCGATATACGACGTTGAGACCCTCTTTACTCTCGTTGCGGAAAACCAGCACAGGGGCGCCAGATAGTTCCATTTGCATAACAGCTTCACCAACTGAGAGCGATTGAATTTTGGTTTCCATCTCTGCAATGATCATAGGTTGCAGGGTATCTGGCTCTGATTCCTGATTTTCTTGGTCTGAAGCGAGGATATACGAGGACGCGCCAAAAAGTTCAACAGGCTCTACCCTATCTTTATGGTGGTCTTTCAGGCGGCGCTTATAACGCCTAAGTTGTTTTTCCATTTTCTCGCAACACCCATCAAACGCAGCGTAGATCTCGTTGGCGCTGGCCTTGGCGGACGCGGTGAGACCTGTCGAAAGATGCACGGTAGATTCACAGTTAAATTCGTGACCGCTCTTGGAAAACACAACCATCGCCTCGACAGGTCGCTCTGAGTACTTCGCAACAGCTGCGCCGAGCTCTTCTTTCACATGAATTTGAAGGGCCTCGCCGATGTCGATCTGCTTTCCACTGATTTGGTAGCGCATCTCATATCCTTTTCTATTTAGGACAAACCACAATTTCGGGCCGCAAAAAAGCGGCACAGAAGCTAAAGGTTTATCCGGAGTTAAGGCTTTTCGTCAGGTTGAGGAGGGGCGCTGCAAGAAATGCAGGATGACCTTCACACAAAGCACAAAGACGGTTTGCCATAAGTTGATTTGAGGCCAGAGGGGCATGTCTTGTCAACCGAAACCGCGAGAGTTTGGTAAAAATCAGGAGATGCGGAAGCTGTCACCAAGATAAACGCGACGCACGTTTTCGTTTTGGACAACCTCTTCAGGCGCGCCAGACATCAGCACGGTGCCATCGTGCAAAATATACGCGCGATCAACGATTTCGAGGGTTTCGCGGACGTTGTGATCTGTGATCAACACACCAATTCCGCGCTTTTTGAGGTCGGAAACAAGGCCACGGATATCGCCAACCGAAATCGGGTCAACCCCTGCAAAAGGCTCGTCCAGAAGCAGATATGACGGGTTCGCAGCAAGGCACCGCGCGATCTCGACACGCCGCCGCTCACCCCCTGAAAGGGCCATAGCCGGCGCGCGACGCAGATGCTCGATAGAGAACTCGGACAGAAGCTCTTCGAGCTTTTTGGCCCGTTCGCGGCGGTTGGGCTCAACAATTTCGAGAACCGCTGCGATATTGTCTTCGACAGAGAGGCCCCGAAAGATGGACATTTCTTGCGGCAGATACCCGATTCCCAGCCGCGCGCGGCGGTACATCGGCAGATCGGTCACGTCGACATCGTCAAGAATCACATGTCCGCCTTCGGCCTGAACAAGACCCGCGATGGCGTAAAACGTGGTTGTCTTTCCTGAGCCGTTCGGCCCGAGAAGGGCAACAACCTCGCCGCGCTTCAGCTCGAGCGACACATCGCGAATAACAGGCCTGCGCTTATAACTTTTGCGCAAGTTGCGCACCTGCAGGCCTGTTTGGCCCTCGGTCACAGAAAAGGTGGGCGCATCAGTTTTTGACATCAAGCACCGTCTTTACCTGACCTTCCATGCGGGCCGTCCCTGCACTTGTGTCAACGCGCATTCTATCAGCGGTAATGGCGGCCTGGCCCTGCACGAGCAGCACATTGCCAGACAAAACAATCAGCCCCGTGCTCACGTCATAGTCAGCGCTGGCGGCTTCGGCTGCGTCTTCGCCACTCACCAATGTCACGCCACCAGAGGCCTGAAGCCGCGCAATTTGGGAGCGGTCAGAATTGTAGACAATACTCACAGAACTGGCCGACAAGCGCATAGCGCCCTGCCCGATAAGCACATTACCCGACAGGGTGGCTGTGCCTGTGCTCTGGTTGATATCCATCGTATCAGCAGACACTTCAACGGGCGCGCTTGCGTCTTGCTTGATGTTGCCAAAGGCAATGCTGCTCCCTTGCGATAGCACGGGGCCAGCCAGCACGGCGCAGAGCGATGTGACAATCAAAAAACCAAAGCGCAAAGATCTATTCCTCATTCTTGAGAGGGGTATACACCAGCTTGACCCCGTCTTTTAGCAAAATATGCGCCTCTTTTTCCCCCTTGGGAACCTCAAGTGTCATTTGACCCGCCTCAAAGGTAAAGCCAGGCCCCGCCCCCGTGACGCGCCCCATGCTTTCAGCCTCGAGGTTTCTAAGGCTCAGCACAAGCGCACGCGCTGCGAATGTATAGCCTGTGCTCGTGACAGCGGTGACTTTGTCAACAAGGGTAACAAGCCCCGC
>P_2C_Liq_3_UnCtyDRAFT_100034_pt1 | contig 34729 bp, 30 predicted proteins | sample Pon2CUnioCityCA_3_FD_9720 | JGI IMG/M metagenome (IMG submission 9720)
ACGGTTTAGATGCAATTGGTCAAACGCTCGAATTTTCTGATGAAATTCAAAAATTTGAGGACCAAAGACCTGCTTGGATGTAAGGCTTAAAACTCTTAATAAACTGATCTATAAAATACCCGACATAAAGCATAAGCAAACACAATGCTTTATGTCGGGTAGTGTGGTCTTACCGGGAATGTACGTCAAGGGTGCTATAGACCAAAACAAGCATTCCAAGGTAGCTTATTTGTGGTTCATTAAAGGTCTTTGGATGTAACACATCAAGTTAGCTTTATCTTCAATCAGATAATAAACCAGTTATGATACCAATTTTTCCAACAAAGTATTCAGATAGCGCCGTCCTAATGGCGTTACCTGCCATGCAGTATCGCTGAGCGTTAACAAACCCTGCTGTGCAGCATCTTCAAGTAGTTTTAACTGTGCTTCAGGTAACTCATATCCAGTGCGTTGTTGATATTCGTCTAGAGGGCAAGGTTCAACTAAGCGTAAACGATTCATAAAATATTCAAAAGGATAATCGCTCTGAACCACCGGCCATTGTTTATACATATAAGGCTTGTGCAGTTCCATATAACCACGTGGATGCTTTACTTTCTCAGTACGGAGTATTTGGTCAGGTAAAGAAATCTTTCCGTGTGCGCCACAACCGATCCCCAAATAATCACCAAAGCGCCAGTAGTTCAGATTGTGCTGACACTGTTGCCCAGGGCGTGCATAAAAAAAAAGCTCGTAACCGGCTTCAGCGAGAAGCTTATCGCCTTGTTCTTGAATCTCCCAAAGGATTTCATCGTCAGGTAGCTTTGGTGGTTGTGAGTAAAAAGATGTATTCGGCTCTATCGTCAGCTGATACCAAGAAATATGCGGCGGCTGATGTGCAATTACCCGCTTTACATCACTTAAACCTTCTGCTATTTCCTGTCCAGGTAAGCCATGCATAATGTCAGTATTAAAAGTACGAAGGGGGATTTGACGTGCTTGTTGTATCGCAAAATCGGCTTGTTTTGGATCGTGGATCCGGCCCAAGCGTTGCAACTTATCTTCTGCAAAACTTTGTACTCCGATCGAAATACGATTTACACCAGCATCTAAAAAACCTTCAAAACGACCTGTTTCAACTGTACCGGGGTTGGCTTCCAAAGTGATCTCTGCATTTTCAACCAAAGGGATAATGTCTGCGACACCTTTTAGTAATCGCTCAATCGCTACAGGTGATAATAAGCTCGGAGTGCCTCCACCAATAAATATTGTCGAAATCGCTCTGCCTTGTGCCAAATAAGCATCCGCACGCAGATCATCTAACAGATGAGCAACATATTCCTGTTCCGGGAGCCCCCCCTTTAAAGTATGGGAATTAAAATCACAATATGGACACTTTTGAACACACCACGGTACATGAATATATAAGGACAGAGGTATAGCTTTGATGGCTGAGGGAGTTAAGTTGGCCAAAGTGGTTAACCTAGCAGATCAGACATTTCAGAAAGTAACAATCGCAATGCTTTAGCGCGATGACTCACTGTCGCTTTTTCTGCTTTTGCACATTCTGCAGCATGTTTTCCTAAAGTCGGACAATAAAAAATGGGATCATAACCAAAGCCTTCAGTCCCTGCTGCCTGTGTAGCAATAGCACCATGCCAATGACCTTGGCAAATAATAGGCGTAGGATCATCCGCGTGACGCATGAACACTAATACACAAATAAAATGTGCCTTACGTTCAGGAGTATCGCCAAGGGCCAAGAGTAATTTTTCAATATTTTTTTGGTCAGACGCATCCGTACCAAAGCATGCGTCTAAGTCATTTGTATTTAGTTCATGACCATGTGTATCTAAAGACAAACTGATAGGTGCAGGAGATGCAGAATAACGTGATGAGTAAATACCTGGCGCACCACCTAAAGCAGATACGACCAGACCAGAGTCATCAGACAAAGCAGGTAAACCTGTAACCCGAGCCGCATGACGCGCTTTAATAATCGCATTTTCAACAAAGGTTGTACCCGTTTCAGGTACATCTGCCACACCGAGCTCACCTTGGGCAACAATATTGATTTGATAACTTTCAAATAAATTAGAAAATTCGGCTAGCTTACCGGCATTACCACTGGCTAGGACAATTTGATCGATGGGTTTGTGCATTTGAGTCACTGGGTCATCCTGTATGAATGTCTGAGGATACAACGTAAGTAAAACAAAAAGTCACTCTACATATCGGTGACTTTTACATTTCATCAGCTATTTATTTTTTACCGGCAGGGCCATTTTTAGGTCCACGCCCTACTCTTTTCTTGCCTTTCTTCCCTGAGTTTTTCGCTTTAACTTTCGCTTTTACTTTTGATTTTTTAGGCTTTTTAATAACAGGAGCTTTATTCAACGGACGCAAGCCATCAATATAACGAGCCTTCAACGGTTCTTTGATATAACGTTCAATTTTTGGTAGAACCCAGTAATCGTGTGCCTCAACCAAGGATATAGCGGTGCCTTTCGCACCAGCTCTAGCAGTACGGCCAATTCGGTGTAAATACACATCTGCACGGCGTGGCATATCAAAGTTAATCACATGAGAAACTTCTTCAACATCAATACCACGCGCAGCTACATCGGTAGCGACCAATATATTGACCTGTTTTGATTTAAAGCGCGCCATGGCATCCATGCGTTTATCTTGGGGCATTTCACCTTGTAACCAACACACATCAATACCGTCTGAGGCTAATTTATCTTTTAGCTGCTGTAAACGTTCTCTACTTTTAACAAAGACAATGGCTGTCTCCACCTGAGTCGTCAAAATCTGTTTGAGTAAAGCGTATTTGTGATGAACGTCATCACACAAATGATACCACTGCAAAACTTTGTTTTTTTCTGCACGTGATGGTACAGCTTCAACACTTACCGGCTCTTGTAAAATATCTTTCGCAAATTTGTCAATGCCACCACCTTCTAAGGTAGCTGAAAATAACATACTTTGTTTACGCCAACGCGCTTCTGAAGAAATTTGATTGACGACATCACTGAATCCCATATCTAGCATACGGTCAGCTTCATCTAAGATCAGCATTTCTATGTCACGACAATCAAAACTTTCTTTTTCAATATGTTCAAACAGACGCCCTGGAGTGGCCACCAAAATATCAAGGTTCTGCTCTAAAGTATCTCTATCTGTACCATAATTTATTCCACCAGTAATTAACCCACACACAATATCAGTATGTGCGGTAATCGCTTGTGCTTGCTCATAAATTTGTAGTGCTAACTCGCGTGTCGGAGATAGAATGAGGATGCGTGTTGCACCGTGTTGCTGACGCGGAAAATCCAAAATAAATTGTGCAGCAGGTAGTAAAAAAGCAGCCGTTTTTCCTGTGCCCGTTGGCGATGATGCCAGTATATCTTGACCTTCCATTGCTAATGGAATGACTTCCTGTTGAATTGTGGTTGGCTTGGTGTAACCCATATCGGCAATGGCATTACATAAATCATCGTGAAGTTCTAACTGAGCAAACATAAAGGGGATTCTTTGACTAATAACTTAATTTTCAAGTTTACCACATATCCGTTTAAACACAGAAAATATGTTTTAAAGCCAAGAGTTGCTCTGCTCTTAATTGTGGTTTAATCGCTGCCCCTTGATAACCATGTGCGATAATACTTTGCACATCAACTCCCTTTACTGCTGCGAGTAGAAGCGTGAACAACTCGAAAAATTGTGTAACTGGGAATTCTGGCTCCAAACCAGCACAATACCATGCGTGGATAGCTAAACAACGTTCAAGACGCTCTGGACGTCTTGCTACGTCCATTTTCTCAAAAACACGTAACACTATTTCGACATACTCGTCTAAGCCTTCACATTCTCTAGCTGCACTATCTAAATAAGCTTGACCAGAACGATATATTTTAGCGAACACACTATGGTTTTGCTGAACCAAGGTCAAAATATCTTTATCAATATTACTAAACGGCAACCTAGCTAACCAAGTGGTTAATTCAGAATCGTTTAAATAATAAGCCCATATAGCTAATGCTGCTTGTTCTGGTTGGGGTGGATGATCTGTAGAGCCTTCCTTGTCAATATTGGTGAGTATATGTTTAATTTCGGTTGCTTTGACTGGGTCATTAATGACCGCTTTTATCTCGTTAAACCAATCATCTAAACCGCCAATTTCATGCAGAGTCTGCCAATACACCCACGGACTATTTTCTGCCATTGCTGTAAGTGTTTCTTGGAGTACACGTGGTGCGGCAAGCGCTTTAAGTTCTCCAGTGGCACACATTTGCTTTAATAAATCTGTGGTCTCGGGCGCTATTGTAAAACCATATTCATGGTAGCGAGCTAGAAATCTCGCCACTCGTAAAACCCGTAAGGGATCTTCTACAAAAGCTGGGGAAACATGACGAAAAATACGGGCCTCAAGATCTGTTTGACCACCATAAGGGTCAACTAACTGTTCATCGTCTCCTCTGGCCATAGCATTAATTGTTAGGTCACGTCGTTGCAAATCTTGTTCTAATGTCACATTAGGATCTGCAGAAAAACTAAAGCCACCATAACCTGTTCCAATTTTTCTTTCCGTTCGAGCTAACGCATATTCAGCTTGTGTTTTAGGGTGTAAAAAAACAGGAAAATCTTTACCCACTGGCGTAAAACCTTGCGCAAGCATATCTTCAACTGTGGCACCCACAACGACATAATCGCGATCTTTGACGGGCCGCTGTAACAGCATATCGCGTACTGCACCGCCGACTAAATAAACTTGCATAAGCTGCCTTGTTGTTACTCATGGAGTATTTAATGGCATTATGCCTAATAAGTGGCAGATTTTTAATCTTTTTATCGGAGAAACTTTGACATCCCCCTTCGGTATGTTTAGCTTATAACTTAATAATAACATCGTATGGATGGAGCTTCCCAAACGTGTATCTCTCTTATTTTGGTTTATCTGATAATCCGTTTTCTATAGCGCCTAACCCTGCTTATTTATATATGAGTCCTCGGCATAAAGAAGCGCTGGCTCATCTAACGTTTGGCTTAAGGGAAAGTGGTGGCTTTGTCATGCTTACCGGTGAGGTAGGTACAGGTAAAACTACAGTCTCTCGAAAGCTACTACAGCAGCTACCCACCAATACCCAAGTTGCGATGATTTTAAATCCAACTTTATCAGCTCTGGAATTATTAGCTACCGTATGTGACGAGCTTGGTATTACTTATGATCCTGCTCTTGCGAGTTTAAAGTACTTCACAGATTTACTTTTGAATAAACTCGCCAGTAACCATGATAAAGAGCTTAACACAGTGCTCATTATTGACGAGGCGCAACACTTATTACCCGAAGTTTTAGAACAGCTTCGCTTGCTTACCAATTTAGAAACCCACCGTGAAAAACTACTCAAAGTTGTGCTCATTGGCCAACCGGAGCTTCAAGAGTTATTGCAACGCAATGAATTACGTCAGTTGGCACAACGCATTACGGCTCGATATCATTTACTGCCTTTGAATAATGAGGAAGTAAAACATTATATTGCGCATCGCTTAAATGTTGCTGATGGCGATATCAGCATGTTTAGTTCAGCCGCAATCAAGACTGTTTATCAGATAACAGGAGGAATACCGCGGGTCATCAACTTACTCTGTGACCGTGCGCTAACGCTGAGTTTTACCAAACAAACCGCGGTAGTCCCCAAGCACTTATTTATCGCAGCTGCGCAGCAAATTTTAGGTGAAGACGTCGTCGCACAACGACAAACTCAGTATCAAAAATGGTATCTTGCAGCTTGTTTTTTATGTGCTACATTAATTGGTTTCGGTATCGGAGGTGGTTATGTCCTCATCTAAAGTTATTCAAATTTCCGAGCTGAAACCAGGTATGATGGTGCTCCAAATCACAGCGCAAAACGGTCCTGTTAGAATCAAAAAATCTGGCATTATTCCATCTTACGACATGGTCAAAGGACTTACTGAGATGGGTGTACAGGAACTTGAAATTGATTTAGATAACAGTTTAGATCTTGCTGGTCCAGAAGCTTTTGGTGCCAGCTCTAAGTCCGCACCAAAAACACAAACTCAGCAATTATTTATGCAAGACCAACAACGCGATGTTGAGTCTAGTATGTCTGAACAGTTTAACCGTAGTTTGTTTTTACCTTCCCTCCAAACCTTACCGTCACAATGGGAAATAATAGGGAAACAGGTCGGTTTATTTGTCCTGGTGATTGTTTTCGGTGGAGGGCTAGGTTTCGGCGCCGCAAAAGGACTGACGCAGCTCAATGCTGCAACAAATGTTGAAGTAACAACTCAATCATCACTTGAAATACCACCTGATAAAGTTATCAGTAATGAAAGCCCAGACATCAATAACAAGGCCAATGAAAATGATGTCTTAGAGGTTGAAGAGGTTGAAGATGTAGCCTCGAGTGATTCGACTAGTTCTCCAACAAGCGAAATAGAAGAAGGTGTTGTATTAAATGCTAGAGAGGCAAACAATGTGACGGTTTCTCCTGAAGTAGCAGCAAGATTGAATAAAGTATTGGAAGATCTCGGTGAACCATCACTTTCAGATACTAATATAACAACAAAAAGCTCTAATTATTCTGATACTTATGCCCCTAATAATTATGCCGATAACTTAGATCAAACCCTTAGTATGCGCCCAGAAGATGGTTCATCAGCAGAAAATGCCCCAGCACAGGAACCTACTGTTATTGTTAGAGACAATGTCCCAAGGGTTGACCAATTACCTGCAAGCACCCTTTCTCGACTTCCTCCGATGGTATTTGCTGCGCACATGTATTCGTCTAATGAGGCTGACCGCTGGGTAAGAGTCAATAACCGACGATTATCTGAAGGCGATAATATAGATAGCAATGTACAGATCGTAACAATTGAACCTCAGCACGTCGTCTTATCTTTTCAAGGGATAAAATTTAGAATGAATGCACTATCTGACTGGTAATACTTTTTGGCATTTGCAGCAGTTCACATTGCTCTTTTGCAAAAACGCTATTGTGTTATTGGTCATGAGACAAATATGAACTACAACGTCTGTTGCAGAGGTACTGAAATTACATATTACCCGAGCACGGCGCTCATGATGATAGCTGTTGTGATCCCATTCACACAAAGCGCCAAAGTTGCAAAGGCACCAGCTTGTTCGGAGATTTGTAATGCTTTTGCTGTGCCTATCGCATGTGCGATAGTGCCTAAACTTAACCCGGTAACACGGTCGTCTTTGATGTTTAATTTAGCAAGTAAAGGAGCGATGATAATGGCTGAAAAAATACCCGTTATCATTAAAAACAGTACGGATAATTCAGGGATCCCACCAATAATTTTAGCCGTATCCATCGCTAAAGGTGTGGTAATCGACTTGGTCAGAATTGTGAGTTGCAGTACTTCGTCCAGGTCACTTAACCAAAATACCAACCATGCCGTTAAAGGTGCGAGAGTTCCTCCCAGTATAATAGGTAATAAAATCCGTCCCCCTAGTTTTTTAATCACTGAAATTTGACTATACACAGGTAAAGCGAGCGCGACAGTAACCGGCCCAAGTAGCCAATAAATAATACTGATGTGTTGAACAACCTCAGTGACTGAAGTGTTCAATCCCATTGCAATGAGTAAAACCAACACCGAACTTAACAATAAAGGATGCAATAACATGTTTTGCTTGGTCCACACCGCAACCCTTAACGCAAAGGCATAACAGAGAACAACTATCGCAGTCCACAGAGCAATATCTAAAAATGTGGTTGTCATAAATTCCGTTAATAATTGCCATTGGAACATTACTGACGCTCCGAGTTGTCTTCGAGCTTATCACTTTTTGGTAACAATGCTTTGGCTAAACCTAAAGTCAATAGCAAACTCAATGCAGTAGTACCTAAAATGGCAATGAAAATTGGCCAGAAATTCGCAACGACAATATCTTTGAATAACCAACCACCGACAATCGCTGGAATAAAGAAAACTGACATAAAACGCAGATACAAAGGGGTTGTTCGTGCTAAAAAATCAGGTACTCGTCCTAACAACAGCAACAATATCAATAAAATTAGTAAGCCAATTAAAGCTGCTGGCAACGCAACAAAAGCCGTCAATTTTTGACCCAGTAAAAAAATACCAATCAATGTTAATACAGCCAGAATATGACGGGCAAATGATTTAAATACAGTAGAAATGCAGCTTCTCCTAAAATCACTTTGTTGCTGATTACTCAGGTTCGTTGTGTGTTACTTAATAGATTACCTGAATCTAACCTCATTTACTTAGCTAAAAAATTAGGTAAATCATCACTGCGCGCACATTTTAACTGGCTCATAACTTGAATGTACTGTTTAAGTAACATATTGATGGCATGTTCCCCACCTTTCTCACCAAGTGCTGCAACTGCATAGACAAAGGTTCGACCAAGGAAAGTAAAATCTGCACCACTAGCCATGGCTGCTGCTACATCGGTTCCACTGCGCACACCACTATCAAACAACAATTTGATTTTATCTTTGTATTGGCCTTGGAGCTGTTGTAATCCTGTAATACTGGATTCGCCACAATCGAGTTGGCGAGCACCATGATTGGATAACACAACACCATCAGCTCCAATAGAAACCGCTCTAGCAACGTCATCTGCGTTAACTACACCTTTGATAATTAAATTGCCATCCCATTTATCGCGTAACATTTGTAAGGCGTCAGCATCTACAGGTCCCATTACTGTATTATTCATAAAGGAAGCTAACTGGTCAGCTGGCATACCCGGAGGCATATAAGGCTTGAGAGTTTCCATCTGAGGCTCACCTGCCCTAGCCGTCGCCAGAAGCCATGCTGGATTCTTCACCATTTCAATGATGTTTTTAAGATTCATTTTAGGTGGCATCGACAAACCATTCTTAATGTCGTTTACTCGATACCCAAAGGTCGGCACATCTACTGTGACCATGATATTTTTATAACCCGCAGCCTTGATTCGCTTGAGTAAATCTTCTCGGGTGGCATCATCGGTCGGGTTGTACAATTGAAACCATGCCTTACCCTCAGAGACTTCAGCAATCCGCTCTAAACTCGATGAGGATACTGTACTTAATACATATGGAATATTTTGTTTAGCTGCTGCTTTAGCTAAGATCTCTGGTGCGTTTGGCCACATTAGTCCTTGCAAACCAACGGGAGCGACCCCGAAAGGTGCTGCATAAGTCTCTCCAAATAACTCAACGGAAGTGTCTGGAGTTACCGATGGAGTCAATAGTTGACTGCGCAGTCTAACATCTTGGAGTTCATTGGCATTGCGCTGTAAACCGTTTTCATCAATACAGCCACCTTCTAGATATTCAAAGGCAAAAGCAGGCATACGCTTTTTAGCTTGAATTCTAAGGCTATTGGAATCTGGAAATTTAGGGTGGAAATAATCTGACATAAAAAAGGTCCATTTCGGATATTAATAGTCATTATAAATGGACATTGTTCGGCTTTGAAGCGCGCTTTTAGTCTTAGAAAAGCTTTAAAAAATAATTGCTTGATGCATTTTCATAAAATGTTCTGTGCCAATTTTGGGATAATCAATCTTATATTATTTACCATTGATGGTTTGCACAAATAATAACGTCTTTTCATCACTAAAGACTTCTGCAGAACCAATATGAAGTATCTCCATATATTGTATTTTAGCATTGCGTTTGGTTTCAGGGTTTTCGCTTCTAAACTCAGTGATACCTTTGTAAGTAACTAGCATTGTGGAGTGTTCTACACCGTTTATGATTAACAAATTCGTATTTCTAGACTGACTTGATAAAAAAAACGTAAAAAAATAGGGTTGTATCGACAAAGTAGTGATGACATTTTACAAAAAACTGCTTATACTGCGCTCCGCAACTTTCTGTTGTAGCAAGAAAACCTCAAGTAAGACATGGCCCTTTAGCTCAGTTGGTTAGAGCACACGACTCATAATCGTTAGGTCCCCAGTTCGAGTCTGGGAGGGGCCACCATTTTTTTCCTATTTATTGTCAGTCAAACTCGTCAAAACCCCACTTAAAAAGATGAATTTAATCGTTTCTAGTTGACTAGTTACATCACAGCTAGATATCTGTTTCATTGAGTTTTAAAGTTATTACAAAACTTATTTGCCCATTGCAAAATTTAGTAATTATAGGCTTTAAATACTTTCAGCAACATAAATGTATTGTAAAGTCGATACTCATGACTAAGCACTATTGCATGGCTGAGTTAACAGGCTCAAATCAAAAATATATAAACAATGAAGGTAGTGGATGATAGCAAAATTGCCTTATATATCTAAAGAATTGNCCAAAGACCAAGCAATGTATAAAAAAGGTTGTCATGCGAATAAGGGTAACTGGATAACGAATTTACACAATCACTATATTGAGGTTGGCTAAACTTGTAAGCCTAATAAACCATAGGTATAGGAGTTTGCCCAACAGGNGCTAAATTATAAAGAAAAGCCTGNAAATAAGGCCCTTTCTCTTCCAATGACTCACCATATTCCGAAAGATAAAGCATCTTAGAGTTAGGGCTCTCGTAAAGCTGTTCAANTACAAGAAAAAAACGCCCAAATAACTTTGAGCGCCTTCATGACATTTAAACCATTAATTTTTGTTTAAAGCGATTTCTTACAGAAGTAAAAATCAACGCACTCGTAACCTTCATTCATTCGCTCATCTGCTTCTTGTTGAGTTGCCGGTGGTGGCACAATAACCTTATCTCCCGGAACCCAATTTTCAGGGGTTGCCACCCCATGCTCATCGGCGGTTTGTAAGGCAACTAATAAACGTTTAAACTCACCAATAGAGCGACCATTGGACATTGGGTAGTATACCATCGCTCGCAAGACACCATTTGGATCAATTAGGAATGTTGCCCTTACTGCGGCAGTATCCGATGCTCCCGGCATGATCATGCCGTAATCACTTGCTACCTTCATGGACAAATCAGCAATAATTGGGAAAGGGATTTTTACACCAAAGTTCTGTTCAATATTTCGTGTCCAAGCGTTATGCGCATGGATACTATCAATGGACAAACCAATGAGTTCACAATTCAAATCTTTAAAATCTTCAGCATTTTGAGCAAATGCAATAAATTCAGTCGTACATACTGGTGTAAAATCAGCTGGGTGTGAAAACAATATTAACCATTTACCTTGGTAATCATCCAATGTTTTACGTCCATGAGTGGTTGGCGCATCAAAGTGTGGTGCTTTTTCATTTAAACGTGGTAAAGCTTGTTGAGTTAAGTCTGTCATAGTAAATCCTTATTTTGTTAAATCAATGTACTGCCTAGGAGGCATGGATCTAATATAACTAAAAGGTATATTATATTCTAATAAGAAATAACAATCGTGTTAATCTAAAATATTAATTAACCATAGTCAGAAGTTTTACCATATTTAAACTTTCTATTTATATATCTGCTTTAAAACATTCCTAGCAATTACCATGGAACTTAACTACAGTATAAATTCATTTATGAAAAAGGAGTTCTAATGTCAAACCCTCAGTTCCAAGATAAGTCTGGTTCTTCAGTACCACACCTAAACCTTCCTGTTCGAGTCGGTGATGATTGGAGTAGTATTGACACGGCAGAGTTATTTGCTAATAAAAAAGTTATCGTTTTTTCTTTACCAGGTGCTTTTACCCCGACCTGCTCTTCAACACATCTACCGCGTTATAACCAATTAGCAAAAACTTTTGCAAAGCTAGGTGTAGACGAAATTTGTTGTGTATCAGTCAATGATACCTTTGTTATGAATGCATGGTTGGCTGATCAGGAAGCTGAAAATATTACCTTTATTCCTGATGGCAACGGTGACTTCACTGAAAAAATGGGCTTTTTAGTCGATAAGTCTGCAATTGGCTTTGGTAAGCGAAGCTGGCGTTATTCGATGCTCGTCAACAATGGCGTAGTCGAAAAAATGTTCATTGAGCCGGATGTCCCTGGTGACCCGTTTGAAGTGTCTGACGCTGATACCATGCTTGCATATTTAGATCCAAATGCACAAGCACCAGAAGAAGTTTCTATCTTTACCAAACCTGGCTGTCCTTTCTGTGTCAAAGCAAAAGCGGCACTGACCGACGCAGGTTATGACTTCGAAGAGATTACTTTAGGACAAAGTGCAACACTCACATCGTTAAAAGCCATTACAGGTCGTGAAACTGTTCCGCAAATATTTATTGGTGGTAAGCACATTGGTGGCAGTGATGATCTAGACGCTTTTTTAGCTTGAGTCTAGTTTACTAATAACCTTTACAGAGCCTATCTTTCTTCACTTTGCAACANAAGATAGGCCGATACAAACTGGCTATTCANCTTCCGCAATATCACGCTTATATCTATTTATTCTAAATTTACCTATCCAGGAAAAATACCCGTGGATAAATAACGATCACCACGGTCACATATAATGGTCACGACGACTGCGCCTGGGTTGTCTTGCGCAACTTTTAAGGCACCTACCACTGCACCGCCAGCACTTGCACCACAAAATATCCCCTCTTCGCAGCTAATCTACGTGTCATATCTTCTGCCTCTTCTTGTGTAATATCCATAATATGATCAACACGCTCAGGTTCATAAATCGACGGTAAATAAGCCTCAGGCCAGCGTCTAATCCCAGCAATTTGACTGCCTTGTGATGGCTGTAAACCGATGATTTGGATCTCAGGATTTTGAGCTTTGAGGTATTTGGATGTCCCCATAATCGTTCCAGTAGTTCCCATAGCACTAACAAAATGGGTCACTTCTCCTTGGGTATCTCGCCATATCTCAGGCCCTGTCCCAGAAAAATGTGCCAATGGGTTGTTACTATTGGCAAACTGATTCAGTATCTTCCCTTCTCCACGTGCTTCCATACTGTGGGCTAGATCTCTTGCTCCTTCCATGCCATTGTCGACCAATATCAACTCTGCACCGTAGGCTTTCATTGCGGCACGGCGTTCTACTGACAGGTTATCAGGCATAATTAATTTCATTTTATAGCCACGGATAGCTGCAACCATCGCCAATGCAATACCTGTATTACCACTGGTCGCTTCGATCAATGTGTCTCCAGGTGAAATATGTCCCGCACTTTCTGCTTCGTTGATCATATACAATGCAGCTCTGTCCTTTACACTGGACGCAGGATTATGGCCTTCAAGCTTAACTAATACTTGAGCAGACTTTGGAGCCATACGTTGTAGACGGACTAAAGGAGTATTACCAATTATTTGATCTATAGTTGGGTAAGTCATGAATTCGCAAGCCACTAGTTAGAATTTCTGCNTATTTTAGATGGACCGATATCAACTCACAACCGCAAANTGTGACTAATTTAATCTAAGTTATGTGCTTGTGTTATTTCAATATGAGAATAGTTTTCGCTTGGAGCACAATCAATCTTATTCACGTGATGCTTCGTACAAAATACAATTACGTAATATGAGGATAATTTTCATGCAAAAGTACCAACCAAATCGAGTATTTTTACGCATCCTTATCTGTTGCTTGAGTTTTGGAGGAATGATGACAACAAGCGCTTTAGCCAACTGGCAAATGCCTTTAGCTGAATACAGCTCTACTTGGCGCAGCGTAGATGACCGAGTTATGGGTGGAGTATCGCGCAGCATGTCGGGGATGTTATCTAGTGGTCATTTTGCTTTTGCTGGAGACATGTCATTGGCGAATAATGGTGGTTTCGCTTCGGTGAGAGCCCCACTGCGTTTACCAGAGAGTGTCCATTCTAACAACCATATTATCCGTATAAAAATTCAAGGTGATGGTAAGCGGTATCAACTTCGCTTTCGCACCAGTAGCCGTTTTGATGGTGCCTCATATACTGTTTCATTTGCCACCAAACCCAATGAAGTGTTGAGTTATGAGTTTAATTTGGCGGATTTTAAAGCCACGTGGCGAGGGCGTTTAATCGCTGATGCACCACCTTTAACATGGACTGACGTACGTCAAATTGGTTTAATGCTCACGGATAAACAGTCGGGGGAATTTGCGCTGGTTATCCATGAGATTACTTGGCAGGAACGATTAAGTACTTAAGACTTATCGGCATACTCAGCAAAAGAGCCTTGGAAGAAGTGTAACTTCTCATCTTTGATTTCAATAATATGGTCTGCCAAGGATGACACGAATTCACGATCATGGCTCACAAAAATCAGTGTCCCGTCAAAAGCAGCCAGTGCTTTGTTGAGAGATTCAATCGCTTCCATATCCATGTGGTTTGTTGGTTCGTCCATGATCAAGACGTTGATTTCTTGCATCATTAACTTACCAAACATAAGGCGGTTTTTCTCACCACCAGAACAGACTTTCACGCTTTTGTTCACTTCATCAGACGTAAACAACAAACGACCTAAGATACTGCGTACAAACAAATCATCTTGGTTTGGCATCCGCCACTGTGATAACCAATCAAATAACGTTTTATCTTCTGCAAAATCTGCTGATGTATCTTGTGGGCAATAACCAATCGATGCATTCTCCGACCATTTAATCACACCTTCATTTGCCGTTAATTCATTCATTAAACATTTCAAGAACGTTGTTTTACCGGCACCGTTTTCACCTATCACGGCAACTTTAGCCCCTGCTTCCAGTAAAATTTCACCCGACTTGAATAAAGTCTCACCCTCAAAACCATGCGCAACATGATTTAATTCAAGTGCTTGACGATGCAGTTTTTTGTGCTGTTTATAGGTAATATAAGGAAACTGACGTGATGAAGGAACGACTTCGGCTAACTCAATTTTTTCTAAACGACGGGCACGAGATGTTGCTTGCTTGGCTTTTGAAGCATTTGCTGAGAAACGCGCAACAAAGCTTTTTAACTCATCTATTTCCGTTGATTTCTTTTTATTCTCATTTAACAGCTGTTCTTGTATGAGTGCTGCAGCAGCCATGTATTCTTCATAGTTACCCGGATAAATACGCAGCTCACCATAATCGATATCCGCCATGTGGGTACATACTTGATTCAAGAAGTGACGATCATGCGAAATAATAATCATAGTACATTTGCGCTGATTCAACACATCTGCCAGCCAATTAATCGTATAAATATCCAAGTTGTTGGTCGGCTCATCAAGTAACAAAATATCAGGCTCGGCAAAAAGTGCCTGCATTAACAAAACGCGGAGTTTTTGGCCTGGCGGTAACTGAGACATTAAGCCCCAATGACTCGCTTCATCAATACCGGCTTCAACCAACAATTCACCAGCACGGCTTTCCGCTGTATAGCCGTCTAGTTCGGCGAACTCAGTTTCCAAATCAGCGACTTTCATACCGTCTTCTTCGCTCATCTCAGGCAAGCTGTAGATGCGGTCACGTTCTTGTTTGATTTCCCATAATTGAGCATCCCCCATGATTACGGCATCAATCACCGAGTATTCTTCATACGCATATTGATTCTGACTCAGCACACCTAGTTTCTCACCAGGCGCAATAGACACATTCCCTGCTGAAGGTGTCAGTTCACCACTCAGGATTTTCATTAATGTGGATTTACCGCAGCCATTCGCGCCGATAAGGCCGTAACGATTTCCGTTACCAAATTTAGCTGAAATGTTTTCGAATAGTGGCTTGGCGCCAAATTGCATAGTGATGTTTGCGGTGGTGATCAAAGTAGTAGCCTAAATAATAACAAGGGGAAATAACGGCGCGTAGTATACACCATTTCCCCTTATTGATCTTACTTAAGTCTGTACTACATTGTCTTTATTTTGCATAAGTAGGTTTTATAGCTTTTATGCCTGTGTAAATAACGTTTCTTCGGGTAAGCGTGATTTTGGTAGCGTCGCATTAAAATCTTCAGCAGAGCGATATCCTAATGTCACTACAACGTTGGCAGCTAAGTTTTGTTGACGTAAACCAAACTCTTGATCTAATGCTTTTAGGTCAAACCCTTCCATCGGTAAAGCATCTATACCCATTGCCGCTGCACTGGTCAGAAATGCACCTAAGTTCAAGTATGTTTGCTTTTCCATCCAATGTTGGGTGTCTTTTAATTCATAGCGATGCAAATCAACAAACATCGAACGTACCCCGTGATAGGTTTCTTTGAAACTCGGATCCTTAGCAAAACGTCCATCTGCATCTTCTTGGTCTAAGACCTCATAAAGATAATCATCATCAATGTGGATTTTGCTGCAAAAAACGATGACGTGAGAAGCACTTTTTACCTTCGGTGCGTTGTAGGCATAAGCACCCTCAGCGCCTTTTAAAATACGTTCTTTACCGACTTCATCTTGAGCGATGATAAAATGCCAAGGCTGGACATTCACACTCGATGGTGCATTCACTAAAACAGATTTTAGCTCAGCAAAGTCTGCATCAGAAACTTTTTTATCCGTATCAAAAAGTTTAGTGGCATAGCGGGTTTGCATCGCTTGAGCAATATTCATGGTAACTCCAATGAGAAAATTTATCTTATAGGCCGGTAATATGCATAAAAAGGAATTAAAAATCTATCACTAATTCATTCGGGAACTTGCATTGTATATACATCTTGGGTTTCAATATGAAATATCGAGTTGAACACGTCATCAATATCAGCCCATTTAACCTGATGAAGCATTTGAGACAAACTCATACTAAAGGAATTCAATTTGGCTTTTCACCTTGCACCACTTAATGATTTACCAATAACTCAAGAAATTGAGTTATTGGCCATCACTTGCACATTAAATCATTTTGATGCGGTTGATAGACTCTTTCCTACGCCAACCTTAGACATACTGCAGTTGTGTATCACTGATGCAGCGTTTACCGGTAAACACAAACAAACTCTCAGTGTTCGTCGTCCTGCTGGCAGTCACATTAAACATGTTTTATATAATGGTTTAGGTGAGACGAATGCGCTAAATGCCTATTCATGCAAACAACAAATTAACGCATTAATGCCCGACATAAAAGCAGCAAGAGCCACTCATATCCACTGGATTTTGCCGGATGAATTAGTCGAGAATGTGTGTTTACGCCAGATTTTTGTGCAGCAAGTGATGAGCGAGCTGTATCACTTTAATCGTTATCAATCAGATCCTTCACCAGCCTATGCCCCTGATATTACATTTTATGTAGCTTCTGATTTATACGGCATAGATTGGCTAAAACCACTGGAGCACATCCTAGCAGGACTGAATTTATCGCGAGATTTGAGTAATCGCGCCCCCAATGATTGTACTCCCGAAACCTTTTGGGAAAATGCCAAACAACTTGCTGCTCAATACCCGTCAATCCGTGCAGAGGCTTTATTTGAAGATGATATAAAAACCTTAGGCATGGGCGCTTATTATGCTGTAGGCCAAGGCAGTACTGCACAAAGTGTGATGTCGCTGGTACACTACCGAGGTGCAGCAAAAGCAGATGCGCCACCTATCGTATTAGTAGGTAAAGGCGTGACGTTTGATACCGGCGGGATCAGCTTAAAAGGTGCTGACGGTATGGAAAATATGCGCTATGACATGTGTGGCGCGGCAGTGGTGTTAGGCGTTATGCAAGCACTGGCAGCGCTTGAGTTGCCCATTAACGTCATTGGTGTCGCTGCGGGTGTAGAGAACATGCCTGATGGTAAGGCCTATCGACCCGGTGATATTTTAACTAGCCTCTCTGGACAGACTATCGAAGTAATGAGTACCGACGCTGAAGGGCGTTTAGTCCTATGTGATGCACTGACTTACATGGGTCGTTACAATCCCAAGTATGTAATTGATATCGCCACTTTGACTGGTGCAGCTATAACCAGTCTGGGCAGTGTCGCATCGTTATTAGTCGCCAATGACCAAGCCTTAGCGAACCAGCTAATTACAGCAGGTACACAGACAGATGACAAAGTCTGGCAAATGCCTTTATGGCCTGAATATCACTCTGCTATTGACTCTCCGTTTGCCGATATGCAAAACTCAGGACAAAACTCACCCGGTGCAATTACTGCGGGATGTTTCTTGGCTAAATTTACTCACCCGGTGCAATCACTGCGGGATGTTTCTTGGCTAAATTTACCAGAGAGTATCGTTGGGCGCACTTGGATATTGCAGGGTCGGCTTTTACATATGGCAAAGGTAACAGTGCCACCGGGCGCCCTGTACAAATGCTGATACGATTTTTACAAAATTTAACCAATACATCCAAGTAAAAGGGATAAATTTAGTTGCCCGCTAAGTGAGGAGATTTTATCCTCACAAAGTAGGATGTTTTTTATCACTTTTTTCAGTATAGTGAGAATTGTTAATTCAACGTTAATATTAATTGGAGAAAATTATGTGGACTAAACCGCAATACACAGAAATGCGCCTTGGCTTCGAAGTTACTTTATACATCAGCAATCGCTAAGCTCTTTTTCATGTATAAAAAGGTTGCCCATTGGCAGCCTTTTTTATTCCAGTGAGAATACCATAACATGCATATATTAATTTTAGGTTCTGGGGCCGGTGGTGGCGTACCACAGTGGAATTGTCATTGTGAAAACTGTGCGGGTTGTCGCGCAAAATCAGAGCCGGTTATGCCTCGTACGCAGTCGAGTATCGCGGTTTCTGCCAATGGCAAGGACTGGGTATTAATCAATGCCTCTCCTGATATACGTCAACAAATAAACCAATCCCCTTTGTTGTGGCCTAATGACCCACAGCAGCAACGTGGTACAGCGATCAAATCAATTATTTTAACTGACAGTCAAATCGACCATACCACTGGGTTGTTAACCTTGCGTGAGGGTCTGCCCCTACCGGTTTACTGTACGGATGTCGTACATGAAGATTTAACCACGGCATTTCCGGTATTCCCGATGCTCAAACACTGGCATGGCGGTTTACAACGCCGTCCGATTGCTACCGAGCATGATGCGGCCATTACCGTCCCAGAAGTACCGGGGTTGAGATTCCATCCAGTTGTGCTCGAATCAAATGCTCCTCCCTATTCAAGCTACCGTGATAAAGTGGTGCCTGGCAATAATATTGGCCTTCAAATCGTAGATGAAAGTACCGGTAAATATGCATTTTATGCCCCAGGATGTGTACAGGCAAATCCCTTGGTATTAGAAATGTTATCTGCTGCAGAATGCGTCTTATTTGATGGTACATTGTGGTTAGATGATGAAATGATTCAAAAAGGTTTCAGCAATCGCACTGGTACACAAATGGGTCATATGCCAGTTAACGGCCCCGATGGTGCAATCGCATTGCTAAACAAATACTCGATTACTCGCAAAATCTTGATCCACATAAACAATACGAATCCTGTCTTAAATGAAGCTTCAAGCGCGCACGCATATTTGCGTGAAAACGGAATCGAGATGGCCTACGACGGTATGCAAATTAAATTTTAAAGGAAACTAGGATGACACAACAACCTTGGTCAAAAGAAGAATTCGAACAAAAACTCCGTGCCAAAGGTAACGTTTACCATATTTATCATCCGTTCCATATAGCGATGAATAAAGGTGAATGCACTAAAGAACAGATCCAAGGCTGGGTTGCTAATCGTTTCTTTTACCAATCTGCCATCCCCGTTAAAGACGCAGGTATTATGGCTAACTGCTGGGATATGGAAACCCGTCGTAAGTGGATCCAGCGCATTTTAGATCATGATGGTGAGATGGGTGATGAACGTCTAGGCGGAATTGAAGCTTGGCTTCGCTTGGGTGAAGCAGTTGGACTCACCCGCGACGATATTCTAAGTGAACGTTTGTTGTTACCCGGTGTGAAATTTGCTGTTTGTTCTTCTTTGACCGAAATGTTCGCACCGGAGATTCATCAAAGTCGTTTAGATACATGGCCTACGCACTATGATTGGATAGATCCTGAAGGGTTTAGCTATTTTCAGATGCGTTTAAACCAAGCTCGTCGAGATGTGCAGCACGGTTTACAAATCACCTTAGAACACTTCGAAACACGTCGACAACAAGAACGTGCTTTGAATATTTTACAGTTTAAATTAGACGTCTTGTGGAGCATGGCAGATGCGATTAGCTTGGCTTATGAATTTGACCGAAAACCTTATTCAGGTGTAGCTGACCAGTCTGTTTGTCACAAAGGATTCATGTAATGCAAAAAATCACGATGAATAAATTGTATAAATTACAATTTGAAAAAGTCCAAGATAGCTATGTGTTATTATTTCCAGAAGGAATGGTCAATTTAAATCCTAGTGCCGCTGAGATTTTATTACAAGTTGATGGCAAAAAATCAGACCAAGACATTATCAAAGCATTGCACTTGAAATTTCCTGATGCCCCGGATGACTTAGCTGAAGATGTGTTAGATTTTTTGCGTCATGCCCAAAGTAAAGAGTGGATCCATTGTGAGTAAATCGACCGTAAATGAGACCATAAAAAAACAGAGCACACCTTCTGCAGGTCCGCCCTTATGGTTACTCGCTGAGTTAACGTATGAGTGTCCTTTACACTGTCCATATTGTTCTAACCCAGTACAAATGACAGCTCGTGAAAATGAGTGTGATACTGAGACATGGCTCAAGGTACTCTCCCAAGGTCGTGAAATGGGTGCAGTTCAATTAGGTTTTTCTGGTGGTGAGCCATTGTTACGCAAAGACTTAGAGGTCTTAGTCAAACATGCCAGTGACTTAGGATTTTATACTAATCTGATCACATCAGGTATCGGCCTGACTGAAAAACGCATCAAAGCCTTAAAGGAGGCAGGTTTAGACCATATCCAGTTGAGTTTCCAAGCAGCTAATGCTGATGCTAACGATCTCATAGGTAATAAACGGCATTCATTTAGCCAAAAACTACACATTGCAAAACTCATTAAACAATATGACTACCCAATGGTCTTAAATTTTTGTTTAACGGCCCAAAATATTGACGCCATTGAAGAGGTCTTAGAGCTTAGTCATGAGCTCAAAGGTGATTTTGTAGAATTAGCAACAGTGCAATACTACGGTTGGGCGCATTTAAATCGCGATCATTTATTACCGAGCAAAGACCAACTAGAACAGGCAGAAAGTAAAGTTAATGCATGGCGAGACCAGCACAATGGTAATGGACCTAAATTTATCTTTGTAACCCCAGATTACTATGAGACTCGCCCTAAAGCCTGTATGAATGGTTGGGGCTCAACGTTTTTGACTGTAACACCTGATGGTTCAGCATTACCTTGTCACAGTGCAAAAATTCTTCCATTGACCTTTCCCAATGTCCAAGAAAAATCTTTACAAGAAATATGGCATGATGATTTTTCTTTTAATAAATTCAGAGGTTTAGATTGGTTACCTAAACCTTGCCAAGACTGTGATGAGAAAGAAAAAGACTTTGGTGGCTGTCGGTGTCAAGCATATATGCTTACTGGGGATATGCATAATACCGACCCAGTATGTGATAAATCACCTCATCATCATTTGATGGCGGAGATTATTAATGATACCTCACCAAAAAAACAACCCATTTTTTATCGTGATCCTAAGACGGAAATCCCAATAGCTGTGCTAGACTCTAAAATATTAAATAGCCATCCAGCAAAGAGCAGAGAATGAAGCCTAATGGTTTCCCTAAACAACTCGAAAACGGTCTGCAGTGGACAGATGTAAAAAGCAATTATGTCAGTGCTATGTTTGTCGTGCCGACACCAACGGTGGATGACTCTGGTGTAGCTCACCTATGTGAACATTTAGTGTTTAGAACATCTAAGTCTTATCCCGAGGCACATAACCTGTTTGCTTGTACAACGCTAACGGCATGTAAAATCAATGCCAGTAGTCGTAACAATGAGTCTTTGTTTTATGCCACGGCACCTGATTCAAGTACATTAGCCAAACTTATTAATTACTTATACGCTGGTCTACAGAATCTTGAATATAGCGAGATGGCACTGGCTCAAGAACGCGATGGCGTTATTTTTCAAGAGCTGAGTTATCTTGAATCCCAGCCTGAATATCAAAATATGATTAGGATGTGGCGGGACGATAGTCGTTTACATAAATATTACCACTGGGGTGGTTATACCGATACGGTCCCGCATATCACTGTAAATGATGTCATCTCTTATAAAACACAGTTCTATCGCCCTGAGTTAATTAATCTATATACATCTGGTATATCTGAGGATTTAATCTTAAGGAGTCTCGAAGATATTGAAAGTATTGATGCTTTGGTTGAGAGTAAAAAGGTAACTGCAACAGAGCCAAACTTTACTCCAGTTTCTGACACTTATTATCCAAAACTTTACAACTATCAACGCAGTCATGTTCAATTACTTTCTTGGTGGTTACCCAAAGAATTACATTCACTTTGTCTGGATAACCTGCAGCGCTGGCGCAAACAATTTCCTGACTTATGGGTCGAAGAGCACCTCAATCAGAATCAAAAATTTGCAATCCGGACAACATCTAGTGATTGGGAAAGTTTAGGACAAATGCTGAGTGACACAATTCAAGATGAATGTTCAATGCTTTTTACGACTCAACAAATCGATAATAAACATCCATTAGCTATCCAAACCTTATTGGCAGAAAAAGACGAGCAGGAAGCAACACAAACCTCATTTTTTCAATCTCTAGCCGCTTATAAGATATTCACCAAACAACCAAGTCAATCTTCATTGGGTAATTTACCACGCTTTAAGGAGCCTCGAGTCCCTAGTCAGCACGAAGCATCAAGCAAAGCAAGTTTACTTGATGCTTGGCCATACCCTCTGACACTTGAGTATGCTACTGCACCTAAACATATTACTAACTTACTCCAAGATGCACATCAGCACCATAGCGACTCCTTACTGCAAGTACCATTTGTTCGACAACAAGACTGGATAATGCAACTCAATAAACCTGTAGAAGATATCTGTCACAAATTACTTGAATCTAAGTTTTGGCAGCCTCGTACTTTAGGAGACTGTTATGCTATGGGTATATTTAGCCAAGATCACAAAGTGTATATATGGGGTGTATCTGACAAGCGAGTCGAGCAACGCGGTCAATGGCTTTCCTCCATTTTTAATTAGCCTAAACAAGCTTACAAACTCTTTTAAGGTAATTTTCACAATATGCAGTCCTCACTTATTCTTTGGCTTTACTCTTATTTAAAACCACATAAAACACGCATTGGCGTTGCACTTGTCGCTCTGTTGGTTAGCGCGGGAAGTTGGTTACTTCTAGGGCAAGGTATTAAATATGTCATAGATGAGGGATTTATAGCCGCTAATTCAAATACACTAGAAAACATGCTCGGTGGTGTTTTAATTATTGCGCTTATCGGTTGTATTGCTACTTACTTTCGTTTTTATAATATGCTGTGGCTAGGAGAGCGAGTCAGCGCAAATATCCGCAATACGCTGTATACAAAAATGCTCGCTTTAGACATGCACTTTTATAGCACTAATCGTACTGGTGAGGTCATATCACGATTCACCAGTGATACGACGGTTTTGCAAAGTGTCATTGGTTCAGGTCTATCTATGGCTATCCGTTCCACAGTCACTTTCACGGGTGCATTAATCTTAATGTTTGTAACTTCGGTTAAGCTTACATTATTGGTTATGTTAGCTATCCCTTTCATTTTATTACCCATTAAATTATTAGGTAAAAAAGTACGCTATCATTCACAACGTTCACAAGACAAAGTAGCCGATATGAGTGCACATATTGACCAATCTTTGCATGGTATACATACCATCCAAGCCTACTCCAAAGAAGGTGCTGACCAGAATGCTTTACATGATAAGGTTGAACAAGCAATGAGTGCTGCCCAAAAGCGAATTCATTACCGTGCCTTATTAATCATCTGCGTCATGGGGATCAGTATCTTTGTTATCGTGTTTGTCGCGTGGTTAGGCGCAACTTCAGTTATCACGGGCAACATGTCACCTGGTAGCTTGAGTGCATTTATTTTTTATGCGGTGATGGCCGGTGGTGCTGTAGCAACAATCAGTGAGGTATTTGGTGAGATCCAAAAAGCGAAAGGCGCGTCAAAAAGGATCCGCGAATTACTCGATACTCCAACGACAAACTCTCCAGCAAATACTGAAGTCGCTCCTTTAGAACTTAACACCACACTCGGTGCAACACCTATCTTAGCTTTGGATGCGCTTAGTTTTGTCTACCCTGAAACAGATAAAATAGTCCTTAACAATATTTCTTTGAACTTACTGCCTAAACAAAAGATTGCGCTAGTTGGCCCCAGTGGCGCGGGTAAATCTACTTTATTTGATATCCTGTTGCGTTTTTATGATGCTACTGAAGGTAAATGCTATTTAGCAGGCCAGAATTACCACAATTTGACATTGGCACAAATCAGACAGCAGTTTGCCCTAGTCCCGCAAGAACCCGTTATTTTTGCCACAGACATCGCAACTAATATTGGCTATGGTGACCAAAACGCTTCAGCTAGTCAGATTGAAGAGGCTGCTAAATTAGCGAATGCACATGAGTTTATAGTAAAACTAAGCGAGAGTTATGCAACACAAGTTGGGGAACGTGGCGTTAAACTATCGGGTGGACAAAAACAACGCATCGCGATCGCTAGAGCAATCCTAGCGAATCGTCCAATTTTATTATTAGACGAGGCAACCAGTGCTTTAGATGCAAACAGTGAAGCAGCTGTTCAAGCTGGATTGGCAAATTTAATGGCAGATCGAACGAGTATTGTGATTGCCCATCGTCTGGCTACAGTGCAGCACGCTGATACAATTATCGTCATGGACGAAGGCAAGATTGTTGCCCAAGGAACTCATACAACCTTACTTGCTGAATCTGAATTATATCGTGAACTAGCCAAACTACAGTTTATTGAATGAAGGTCTCAGGACTAAAAAAATGCCTCCCAAAATCGCACATGCAGCTAATACAAATACAAGCGTTAGTGGCTCATCCAATAGTACAACACCACCAAACGTCGCAATGACTGGAACCGATAGTTGCATGGTAGCAGCCTCTGTTGCTTGAATGTTAGGTAACACAGCATACCAAACTGCATAGCCAACACCCGATGCCAAAATACCTGAACCCAATGCCAACAAAACACCTGACATATCTATCGACCAAGAAGAAAATAGTGCAATACTGAGTAGCAGTGTCAATGGCACGCTTTTTAAGAAGTTACCTTGAGTCATTAATAATGGTTGTTTCACCCCCTTACCTAATAAAGAGTAAATTCCCCAAGCAATACCCGCCCCTGCCATCAATATCGCACTCCATAAGTCTGGCTGAGTAGCTGACGGCAAAAACAGTGCTAATATCCCCACCACAGCTAAAATAAAACCAAGCCATTGCCACAGAGTAAATCGAGCACCTTGATAAAAACCAACAACCAACATAGTAAATTGCACCCAGCCAAACAAAATAAGGGCACCGGTTGCCGCCGTTAGTTCAATGTAAGCGAAAGAAAACAAAGCCGCATATGCGAATAAAGCCAACATGCCTGACCATGTTCCTTGTTGCCATAAGTAACGTAAACTTTGTTGCTTAGTAAGTGAATTCGCGCTTGAACTAGCTTGAACTGAACGCAAAAGTACCAATAAGGATAAAAAAACAGCGGCAGATATAATTCTAATCGTCGTAAATGTTGCAGGATCAATGCTTGTCGTATGCAAAGCAATACGACACAAGACAGAATTTGCGGCAAAGGCAACGAGTGCAATAAGACCGAGTAAATACGTAGACATTTGCGTTCTTCCTTTTTACTTTAAAGAATGTCATCAGTATTTAAACCCTCTGACATTTATTACGTTTGTATTCTTTGTAAAGCTTTGTTACAAACTTGTAAATCCAATCCTAGTCTTATTCTTCACATTTTTTGCGCATAAGCATATATTAAGAAAATAACATTAGGAGTACTTAATTATATGAAAGTTAATTTACCACTTTCAGCAATCGCACTTGCACTTTCTGTAAGTTTTACCGCGGTCGCTCAAACTACAGTCACAACAGATATCGATAATAGCAATATTAACTCTGCATTAAATCAACTGGTTTTAAATGAAAAAACACCCGAGTTAGATGTTAAAAAAGCTGATGATAAAGGTGAAAAGAGCACGTCAAAGGCAAACGCCTCAGATAAGAAAGATACTGACAAAGAAGATAAGAAAAAAGAAGATACCTTTGCTGATATTATAGAAGACATGACGCATATTCCAGGTTATGTCGATATTTATCAAGATCCAAAAACAGGCGCAGCCAAACTTGTAATTGATAAAGATATGCTTGATACACCAGTCTTGTACTTTGCGCAAACCGTAAACGGTGTGGCTGATGTCAGACATTTCCGTGGTGCATACCGCAGTGAAAAAATGATTGAATTTAGACAACATTTTGACCGTTTAGATGTTGTTGCTCCAAACAACTATTATGTCTTTGATCAAAAGAATGCGCTAAGTAAAGCAGCTGACGCGAATACCTCTGAAGCTATTTTAGTCTCGACTAAAATAGAATTTGATAAAGAAGGGAAAATTGTCGTCGATTTGGGCAAAGTTGTATTGAATGAAAACATCCACCGCATTGCGCCGATGCCTTCTCGTGATCCCAAACGCGATAAAAACCGCTTCAAACTCGGAAAACTATCTAAAGATAAAACCCGTTACAATGACTTTGCAAACTTCCCTGAAAATACTCATATTGTCGTCGATTACGTCTATGAAAATATGACACCTCGTAACGTCGGTACAGGTGGTAATGCTGATGCACGTTTTACTACGATTTCTTTACAGCATGCCTTTGTTAAATTACCTGAAAATAACTTCAAACCGCGTAAAGATGATGCTCGTGTAGGCTATTTCGCTACGTACAAAGATGACCAAACCACCCCAAGTACAACGCCTTATGTTGACTTTATAAACCGCTGGCATTTAGAGAAAAAAGATCCCAAATCAGCTGTATCTGATCCCGTTGAGCCCATTGTTTGGTGGATAGAAAATACTACGCCAGTAGAGTGGCGCGACACTATCAAAGAAGGTGTCTTAGCCTGGAACTCAGCATTTGAAAAAGCGGGAATTAGTAACGCACTAGAAGTGCGTATACAACCTGACGATGCTGATTGGAGTGCTGATGATGTTCGCTACAACGTATTACGTTGGACTAGCTCTCCCCGTGCTCCATTTGGTGGTTATGGGCCTAGCTTAGCGAATCCTGAAAACGGACAAATTATTGGTGCCGACATCATGTTAGAATTTGTCTTTATGTCTAATCGTTGGCTATACGAAGGCATGTTTACCCAGGGTTCAATGCTCTCCCTAGAACATGAGCAACATGCTGATGCTGCTGAAAGACAGACTGCGCATAATACATTACGTTGTTCTAAAGGGTTTGATATCAACGCGGGGATCGCATTAGGTAATTTACTGGGTAACGATATGATTGGTGGCGGTTCAACACCTGCAGATATTTACGATCTAGATAAAAATGCAATTGCTCGCCAAGGTTTAATGCATCTTATTTTGCATGAAGTCGGTCATACACTTGGTTTGAACCACAACATGAAAGCATCGACTGCTCGTTCAGTCGAAGACGTGCATGATGCAAGTGTCACCCAAGGTGCTATTACAGCTTCGGTTATGGATTATGCACCGATCAACCTTGCTCCGGTCGGTGAAAAACAAGGTGATTATTACGATTATGCGCCAGGTACATATGATGATTGGGCAATTAATTATGGCTATTCAGCTGCCTTAGATGACCCGGCAGAAGAAGATGAGCGTTTAGAAGCAATTTTGTCACAATCTACACAAAATGCTCATATATTCGGTAATGACGCAGACGACATGCGTGCTCCAGGTCGGCATATTGATCCACATGTTATGATTGGTGACATGTCGGCAGATGCTGTAACTTATGCTGAGCAATATATTGAAAGAATGCATGATGTTGCAACAAAACTGCGCAGTAAGGTTTTACAACCAGGTGAAAGTCATCAAGACTTACTAGTTGCTGCAAATATTGTAGCGGGCAGCATGTCTACTCAAACGGGGGTAATATCTCGCTATATTGGTGGTGTACATGTGAACCGAGCAGTTATCGGGCAAGACGGTTATGACAGACCTTATACACCAGTTTCTGAAGCGAAGCAGAAACAAGCCATGTCAGCCTTAGCTAAACACTTGTTTGCAGCAAATGCAATTGATGACATCGAACCATTATTAGCGTACCTACAACGTCAGCGACGTGGTTTTTATGGTTATGGTCGTAATGAAGATCCAAAACCACATGACCTATTGTTAAACATGCAAAAACGTGTATTCGATCATGTCCTACACCCTGCTGTACAAAAACGTATTACGGATAGTACAAAATACGGGAATACTTACCCATTACATGAAGTGATGGAAGATTTAACTCAAGCAATTTTTGCCGAAGATATGCGTGGAGATGTAAATACGTATCGTCAAAATCTACAAGTTGAGTATGTGGAACGTTTAATCGCGATATCTGGCCTAGAAAAAACTAGTCGCTATGACAATATTGCAGAGGCAACCGCCCTATATATGTTAAAACAATTAGATGAAAACTTGAGTATACGTCGCGGGGATACTGCTACAAAGATCCACCGCAGTTTCTTAAAAGATAGAATTGCACGTGCTTTTCACAAAAGTAAATCTTAGTTAGTAGTCGAAATATGTGTTTGTTATTCGCAAGTAAATGAATGCGTACTAGGGTTCTATTTAAAACATCATAACAAGCTGGTTTGTATAAAGGGTAAGCGTTGTCTTACCCTTTATTAACGCTAGGATGAACCTTCAGTTTTGCTAAGCGATGAGACATAAAACAAGACTGATTAAGGTCTAACCCTGATCCACAATTTGCTTAATAATAGCTGTTGTTGATACACCTTCTTCAAAATGCATGACCTGGACCGAGCCGCCATTGGCGATAACTTCTTTACCACCGGCAATTTCCTCGATGGTATAATCACCACCTTTGACTAATATATCAGGTAGCACAGTTGCAATAAGCGATTGAGGAGTATCTTCATTGAACGGCACAACAAAATCGACTGCGCCCAAACCTGCTAGAACTGCCATACGCCGACTCACATTATTCACTGGACGCCCTTCACCTTTAAGACGAGTGACAGATGCATCGGCATTAACCGCGACAATCAAACGGTCGCCTAATTTTGCTGCGGCCTGTAAGTATGAGACATGACCGGCATGCAGAATGTCAAAGCAGCCATTTGTCATAACGATTTTTTTGCCCTGACTTTGTAATCGGCGTACTGTATCAGTCAACTGCTCTGCATTCATCACACCAACATCTTCATGCACTTTCGCTTGTAAGGATAATGCTAATTCGGTTGGAGATACTGTAGATGTACCCAACTTACCGACCACTATACTAGCTGCATGATTAGCCAATATACAGGCATCATTGAGTGCAACTCCAGCCCCTATTGCTGTAGCGAGTGTTGCAATAACTGTATCACCTGCACCAGTAACGTCATACACTTCTTTTGCTTTTGCGGGCAAATGGTATGTTGGATTGTTACTAAATAGACTCATACCTTGTTCTGAACGAGTCAGTAGTAATGCATCGAGTTCTAGCTCACAGCGCAGTGCTTGTGCTTTTCCTGCAAGCTCACTCTCACTAGAAAACTCCCCTTTGATCAAAGTAAATTCATCTAAATTTGGGGTGATAATAGTGGCACCATGATATGGGTTGAAATCAGTGCCTTTGGGGTCAACAACTACTGGTACCTGATAGTGCTTCGCTAGCGTAACCAGTTCGGCAGCATGCGATAATGTACCTTTGGCATAATCAGATAGAATCAGTACATCACAATCATTGATCACCGCTTGAACTTTCCCTAGCAAGCCTTCTTTAGGTACCGCAGCAAAAGACTCTTCGAAGTCCAAACGGAGCAGTTGTTGATTGCGGCTCATCACTCGGAGCTTAGTAATTGTGTCCATACCATCAACGTAATCAAACCGACAATTAATAGAATGAGCCTCTAATGCTGTTTCAAGAATATTCGCAGCTTCGTCTGCTTTACCGTTTTGCGCACCACATAAGCCAATTAAAGTTACTTGGGCACCCAAAGCTGCAGCGTTAATTGCTACGTTAGCAGCTCCACCTGGTCGATCTTCATTATCATTGACTTTGACAACTGGCACTGGTGCTTCAGGAGAAATACGTGAAGTCGCACCAGAAAAATAACGATCAAGCATAAGATCGCCAACAACTACGATACGGGATTGAGAAAAATCAGGTAAGGTCATACACTACTAACATTAATTATTTTTTTTAGTATAACATCCCGTATGACGAGTTGCGATATCCCCTTAACCCAATGGTTTGTCTACTTAGTTGAAAATAAATTTGGACATTGGTATTGCGGGGTAACTACGGACGTTGAACGCCGTTTTGCAGAGCATCAAGCGGATGGAAAATTAACTGCAAAAGCTTTAAAAGGCAAAGGGCCTCTGCGTTTACAACATGTTGTGACTTGCACGAATAAACGCACGGCGATGCAAATCGAGTATTGGGTCAAACAACTTTCAAAAGCACAAAAAATAGCTTGGGTGGCACAACGTAAAGAGTGCCCTTTTCCATGTTCCCAGTACTCTTTCAAATAAAAGGGTTAGTTTAAGCAATTATTTCAAGTGTTTTCACTGTTAGACGCGTCACAAGTCATGCCGAGTTGTGTTATGGTGGAACTTAGTACTTTATCTGAACAATGCCTACACCCAGGGCTGCTTCAACTTAATAGGATAAATATTTCATGTCATTGCCACATGCAACATTCTCAATACTACCCGCTCATTTGCAACATGCGATCACGAACGCTTGTAAACTTAGTCCATTTATTGAAAATGTCTGCCAACAGTATCCTGATGCTTTATCCTTTATTACTGAAACTTTAGACCTCAACCATCCTTTACCCAATCCAAAATCACTCGCGCTGTTACTTCAAGACTTTATGGCAGGTATAGATGTAGAAGTGACTCAGTTAGCTCGACTGAGACAATTTCGACATTACTGCATGGCACATATTGCAATCCGCGATATCAATAACCAACAAAGTATTACTAGCTCGTTATCTCAAGTATCTGACTTAGCATCTACCCTGATTATGCAGGCCTATACCAGTGCATATGAAGCTCTACAAAAGCGTTATGGCACACCTCAAGGTGAACATGGGCCCCAGCACTTATACATTCTTGGTATGGGTAAACTAGGTGGTGGTGAGCTAAATTTCTCTTCAGATATCGATCTTATTTTTACTTACCCTGCATCGGGTGAGTTTACTGAAAGAAGAAAGCCTTTAGAATATCAAGAGTTTTTTATAAAAGTGGCCCAAAAAACCATACATCTCTTAGATACTGTGACTGTGGACGGTCAAGTGTATCGTGTCGATATGCGTTTGCGTCCCTTTGGTGAAAGCGGCCCCCTGGTCATGCCTTTTTCCGCGATGGAAGATTATTACCAGCAACAAGGACGCAGTTGGGAGCGTTTTGCTATGCTCAAAGCAAGAATATTGAACCCAAATGATACTTACAGTGACGAATTAGCTCAAATTTTACGACCGTTTATCTATCGCCGTTATGTCGACTTTAGTGTTATTGAAGCCCTGCGCGATTTGAAGCAAAAAATTGTGCAAGAAAATCGTCGTCGTAATCTCACGGATAACATTAAGCTGGGCGCTGGTGGAATCAGGGAGGTTGAATTCTTAGCACAAAGTTTTCAACTCATTTATGGTGGACGGATCAAAGCCTTACAAGACCCTTCTCTATTCTCTGCGTTGAAAACTATTGTCGATGAAGCGTTGATGGATGCAGAGGAAGTACAGGCAATTAAACAGGCGTATCTAGTATTACGCAAAGTAGAACATTGCCTACAACAATTCAACAATGCACAGACACAAACTTTACCGCAAACGGCTACTGAACAAGATGCACTCGTCGCAGTCTGTGCACCCTATTTTAGTAACTTCCAACTAAGTGATTATAAGACAGCAACAATTGATGCATCGGCCAATATCACTGATTATTCTGATTTACTCATTTACATCAATCAGAATATGGAGATAGTGAATCATTATTTTTCTGAGCTGATCAAAGTTGACAGTGGCTCAACTAATGTAGCGAGTGATGATTTTAGTATCTGGGATGATTTGTGGTCATTGTCCATGAGTCCAGAGGAAATGGCAGCATCAATCACAAAGCCAGCCCCATTGGGTTTTTATGAGGAACTCAAAGCGCTCCAGAAAAATGTCTCTGTGTATTCAACAGGTGACCGCGGTGAAGCGATTTTAAACAAGCTAATGCCGTTATTTTTGATGGATATCCATGAACATTTTTTAGATCACAGCGAAACGTGTTTAAAAGCATTAGGACAAATAATCAAGGCTGTCGCGTCTCGGACTACCTACTTGGAATTAATGTATGAAAATGCACAAGTAAGGCAGCAACTTCTCAAGTTTTGTGATTTGAGTGAATGGGTTATCGCTCGCATTTTAGCTTATCCGGTCTTACTAGATGAGTTAATTCATCCACAATATTTAACTCGTGAAATACATGATGTGGAAGCTTGGCATACAGCCTATCGCAACGAGTTACAACAATCATTATTGCGGGTTGAGCCAGATGATCACGAATTACAGATCCATACTCTAAGACAGTTCAAATTAGCGCAACATTTTCGTATAGCAGCGGCAGATATTCTCGACTTTTTACCGATTGCGCAAGTCAGTGACAAATTAACCGTATTAGCAGAAACACTTTTAGAACAGGTCGTGCGCCATGCGTGGTTACAAATTTCTGAAAAATACGGTGTACCACCAGACACATCTGCACAAGCAACAGGACTTGCCATCATCGGCTATGGCAAACTTGGAGGTATCGAGTTGAGTTATAGCTCAGACCTAGATATCGTTTTTATACATAATCAAGAACCACAAGGTAGAACTAATGGCCCCAAAGTCATATCTACAACCGAGTTTTATGTCAAACTTGTGCAACGGATTATGCATCTATGTAGTACCAAAACATTACTGGGCGACTTATACGAATTAGATCTTCGCTTACGCCCATCGGGAAATTCAGGTTTATTGGTTAGTCACATTAGTTCTTTTGCCACATATCAACAAAAAGAAGCTTGGACTTGGGAGCATCAAGCGCTTGTCAGAACTAGGATAGTATTTGGTGAACCTGAAATCACTGAACAATTTATACAAATTCGTCAAGACACTATAGGTCAAGAACGCAACCCTATTCACCTAGCACAGGAAATCGTAGATATGCGTGAAAAGATGCGTGTACATCTGGGAGAAAAGGATAAAGGGGCACTGGCTGACATTGAGTTCTTAACCCAATACTGGTGTCTATTACATGCACTAGAAGTACCACAGATAGTGCAATACAGCGACAATCTGCGGCAATTAGAGGCATTAGGAAAAGCGGGTATTATTGGCATTAAAACTATGCAAACGCTGATTGATGCCTATCTTGTATTAAGGCATCATCAACATCACAAAGGGCTACAACGTGCAACCGTTCACTCTCCTCAAAAAATCCAAAAAATTGCTGTTGTGGTAAGTGGCATTTGGAACGAAACTTTTGCCTCCAACATGAAATAATTGGTGTGACTGAGACTCGTATTCAATCATGAGGACTATTCACATTATTTTTTGGGATAAAAACTCGGTTCTCCCTCTGGCCTAGTTTTGAATCGTTTATGCATCCACAAATAACTTTCTGGTTGTTCCATTACCATGGTTTCAATTTGCTGATTTAGTTCAGTGAGCGCTACGACTTCATCTTTTTCAGCAAAATCAGGCATAGGCGGATAAAATTTTAATTTATATCCTGTTGCTGTGTATTGTGTTGTTAACATTAATGGGATGCAATCGGCTCGTTTTGCGAACATCATGCAGGCTGTTAGCGTTGCGGTTTTCTCTACGCCAAAGAATGGTACAAAGATACTGCCCCGTTTGCCATAATCCTGATCAGGTAAATAAATACATAACTCACCTTGATTCAAGGCATCTATTAAGTTGCGTGAGCTGCGCTTATCAATTAAATATTTGTTTGAACGCGCTCGACCTTTGTATTGTACATAATCCATCAGCTTATTGTTGTGCGAACGGTAAAAAGCGACACAAGGATGATATAGACCTAATAAACGTAGGCTCACTTCAGCATTCATATTATGCAATGCCATAGTAAATGCACCCTTGCCTTGCGCGAGAATACCTTCTAGATGTTCTTGACCTTCTATCTCCAGTAATGGTTGGAGACGGCGCTTGGGCCACCACCACCCCATTGCAGTCTCAAATAAAGCCATACCTGCTACTTCAATATTCTTATTTACTAATGCAGCTTGTTCATTTTTAGACATCTCAGGAAAAGCTAAAGCGATATTTGTACGTGCTATATTTACTCGTTTTTTAGCTAATTTGTGTAACAAAAAAGTATTTACTTTAGCCAATTTACGCAATACAGAAAGCGGTAACAAAGTGACCAAAAATAACAAGCTTAATCCAAGCCAGACTAACCAATATTGCGGCAATAAAAAGCGCCATGAAAATGATGGTTCTTTAACGGTTTGCAATTTTAAACCCAATTTTAGATATTTATGTGATCATACCAAAATCATTTTCAATGAGTGACATAAATTTTTAATCTTTTTTGATAAATGGCCGAAAAATACAATGGGCCTAAATAATATGTACTCATTATGCACGAATCTTTTTACCATAAGCTTCTCGATTCAACATCTAGTGGCATCTTACAAGTCAATATAGACAGTAAAATAATGTACTCAAACATTGCGCTAAATAATTTATTTGGCTATGCGGATAATG
>P_2C_Liq_3_UnCtyDRAFT_100035_pt1 | contig 34231 bp, 30 predicted proteins | sample Pon2CUnioCityCA_3_FD_9720 | JGI IMG/M metagenome (IMG submission 9720)
AATTTACGGAAAATTTAAAATACAGCATTTTTGATGTATATTATTTAATGAAATTTAAATTTTATTGATAAAAAGCCAATAATTACAAATGAATTATTAGATGTAAATCAAAAGATTTTCTTAAAAAATTCAATGAAATATGATTCTTTTAACAGCATTTACGTTAGATAAATTATTACTTTTATCCCATCAATTTTCATCAAAAAAAAATGTTAGATTTTCAGAGTACTAAAATTATTAGAACAACCTCAATTTTACTTGTTTTTCTTTCGCTTGTTACAAGTTGCAAAAAAGGAAACACACAAACTTCTAAAAATAAAGATAAAACGACTGTAAAAACTCCCGAAAATATGGTTTGGGTAGCAAGTAAAACTTTTTTACAAGGCGCAAAAGACACAGACCAATTTGCAATGCCTAGAGAAAAACCAGCGCATAAAGTTACTGTGGATGGCTTTTATATTGATGCAACAGAAGTTACCAACCAACAATTCAAAAAATTTGTAGATGCCACAAAATACATAACTGTAGCAGAACGCAAAATTGATTGGGAAGCAATGAAAAGTCAAGTTCCTGCAGGAACACCAAAGCCTCATGATTCTATTTTACAACCAGGTAGTTTAATTTTTAATAAAAATGTAAATGCGGTGGTAAATATGCAAAACTATACACAATGGTGGACGTGGAAAATTGGCGCGAATTGGAAACATCCTTCTGGACCAGAATCTACAATCGAAGGGAAAGATAATTATCCTGTAGTACATATTGCGCTAGAAGATGCTTTAGCATATTGTAAATGGGCAAACAGGCGATTGCCTACTGAAGCAGAATGGGAAGCTGCAGCTCAAGGAAACAATACAGATGCCATTTTTACTTGGGGAAATGACACTACTATTCTAAACTCAAATGCGAATACTTGGCAAGGTATTTTTCCAACAAAAAATGAATCTAAAGATGGCTTTGAATTTATATCACCCGTAAAATCATATCCTGCAAATAGCATTGGTTTGTTTGATATGGCAGGAAATGTTTGGGAATTAACGAGCGATTTATTTAACGTAAATCATTATCAAGAATTAGACACTTCTAAACCACTTTTAAATCCTAAAGGCGCAACAAAATCTTACAGCCCTAGCAATCCTTATCAAGTAGAACACGTTATGAAAGGTGGTTCTTTTTTATGCCATGAATCGTATTGCGCAAGTTTTAGAATATCTGCCAAAATGGGAGTTGCAGTAGATTCTGGTTCAGATCATATGGGTTTTAGAACTGTTGCCACTCCAGAGATGTTAACATCAGAATAACAACCATTATGAAAAAAATAAAAAGTAGATTCCTATTCATCTTATTTTTAGTGGCAAGCCAATTTGGGTTTTCTCAATTAACAGGTAAAATTGTTGACAAAAATGACATGACACCTTTAGAATATGCTACTGTTGCTTTATACAGCCAATCTCCAAGAAAATTAATTACAGGAGTAATTACAAATACAAATGGTGTTTTTTCTTTTGATAAAATAAAAAGAGGAACATACTCCATAGAAATTTCATTTATTGGTTATGAACCCAAAAAAATAGAAAACATTGTTTTTTCTGGCGATAAAAAAGATTTGGGAATTTTAAAATTAGCTTTAGGAAACGCTTTGAATGAAGTGGTTATCAAATCAGAAAGAGCTGCTGTAGTTAGCAAAATTGATAAGCAAGTTTTTGATGCTACAAAATTTCAAAATAGCCAAGGAGGAACAGGAACTGATGTTATTAAAAATTTACCTGCTGTATCTGTAAACGGAACAGGAGAGATTCTAGTAAGAGGATCTACTGGTTTTGTGATTTTATTAAACGGAAAGCCTGTACAAGGAAATCCTGCAACAATATTAAATCAACTGCCTGCTAATGCCATTGATAAAGTAGAAGTTATTACTGCTCCATCTGCTAAATATGATCCTGAAGGAAAAGCAGGAATTTTAAATATTTTTACGAAAAGAGGGGCTTTAAATGGAACTTTTGCACAAATAAACACAAGAATTGGTGCGCCTTCTATCGAAGATTACGATAATTCTGAAAGTGCAAAACGTTATGGAATTGATGCTACTTACAACTACAGAAAAGACAAATGGAATTTTTCTTTAGGTGCAAGCTATCAACGAAATGATAAATCTGGAAGACGTGAAGGAGATGTTTTTACGATTATAAATGATGTAAAAACAAGTTTTCCTTCGGATGGAGAACGCTCTTTTGATGAAGAAAATTATAGTGGAAACATCACTTTAGATTTTACCCAGAATGAAAACAACGAATTCTCTTTAGGTTTTTTTGCTGGTAAAAGAAGTAAAGACAGAAGGGCAGATATTTTGTATTTTGACAATAATGCAGTACAACCTGCAAATAGCGATAACAGATTGTATACTTTTCAATATTTTAATGAAAACTTACGCATCAGAAAAAGTGATTTTGCCTTAGGTAGTTTAGATTATACTCATAAATTTGCCAATGACTCTAAACTTTCTACATCATTTTTGTATGAATATACCTTATTAGGTGGCCCAACAACCAACAGAAATTTAGGGTATCCAGATACAACCCAAATTATTCAAGATGAATTTAACACGAATGATAATCCGCTATTTGGAACATTATTTCGAATTGATTATGAGTTTGCAAAATTCTCTTTTGGAAAACTAGAAACTGGATATCAATATCGTTTTTTAGATCACGAGGGCGATTTTGATTATACTCGAAGAAATAACGATACTGGTATTTTTGAAACCGTTCCCGAATTTACAAGTGCAATCGATTTGAAAAGACGTTACATTCTGGCTATGTAAATTTGTCTAATAAAAAAGAAAAGTGGGAATATGCTGCAGGTGTGCGTTTAGAAAAAATGGATAGAGAGCTAACTCTACAAGGCGAAAACGACCTAGTTCCAGAGGTTATAAACTACGATTATTTGCAATTATTTCCATCTGCAAGTGTGGAATATTCACTTAACAACAAGTCAAAATTAAAAGCAGCTTACAGCAGAAGAGTACAAAGAACTACTACCTTTAAAATGAATCCTTTTCGAGAAAGAGAACATTCTGAAACGTTAGAACAAGGTGATAAAAATTTAAAACCTGAATTTGTAGATTTGGTTGAAATTGGCATTTCTAAACGTTATAAAAAAGGAAATTCTGTGTATGCAACAGCCTATTTACGAAATGTAAAAAACTTGGTAAACAGAGTGAATCAAGTATTTAATGATACTATTTTAGATAGAATTTACTCTAATGTTGGTAGAGGACAATCTTTAGGAATAGAATTGGGTGCAAATCTAAAACCTACTGAAAATTGGAGTAATTTTATTGGTGCTAATATTTTTAATTTTGATATTGATGGCAGTTACAATGGCGATAAAATTGAAACCAATGCCACGCAATATTCCATTAATATCAATTCTACATATCAATTTAACACCACTACTTCTGTGCAGTTTACATTAAACTATTTATCAGAAAGAGTAACTGCACAAGGTGAAGATTCTCGGTTTTACTCGCCAAATCTTACCTTTCGAAAAACATTTTATGACAATCGATTGGCGGCAACTTTGCAATGGCAAAACATCGATATGGGTTTATTAGACACCAATAAACAAAGAATTACAACTTCTAATGCGGGTTCTTTTTTTACCACAACAAACTATGTTTATGAAGTTGATATGATTACGTTAAACTTATCTTATAATTTTAATTCTAATAAAAACAAATCGAAATTTATTAAGAGTGAGTTTGGTGCTAAAGAGTTTTAAACGCTGCTTTTTAGCTTACTTTTTTTAGACCTATTTCCACTATTCAGTCTATAGGTATAACTTAAAATAATATATCTACCCAAACTTTGAGAAGTAGTTTCTTCGAAAAAATTAATAGTACTTCTTCTAAAAATATCAACATTTTTATTCAGTAAATCAATCAATACAAGTTTAAAAATCTTGTTATTTTTAGATACAGAATAAGACACAGCTGCGTTCCAAATTGGCAATTCTTGGTGAATGTTTAATCGATCATCATCATAGATAATATAATCTAATTGTGTATTGAAATTTAGTTTTTTAGTAACATCTAAATCTATCATCCCAAAATATTTTTGAGTGGTAAATTTTCGATTTAAATCATTATCAATAGAAAAATTAGTATTATTTACACTGTAAAAAGCCCCTGATTTTAAATCAATTTTTCGTTTTCTTGTATTCTGAATGATAAAATTTGTAGAGAAATCTTGAGAAATACGTTTGTTCAAATTCAAGTTTACTATTGAATTTGCTGAATTATAGATAAACCTATTTTTTAAATTTAATCGAACGCCAAGTGTATTCAATTTCCTAGAAAAACTGGCTTCTGCATTTAAAAGATGTTTTTCTCCACTATTCTGATAACTACTTTCTCGAATAAAATCATCATTAATGGTAACACTTCTAATAATAGCGTCTGTAGCGTATCTATAATTTAGTTTTGTATTAAAATTTAAAGACGATTTTAAATCACTTACATTAAAAAAAGTAACAAATGAATTTATTTTTTCTGCTCTTAAAGCCACATTTCCTGTTCGTATAAAAAACGGATTTAAATCATTGACAAATGGATTTGTTTCTGCGGGTCTTGGCGCTCTAATAAGTCGTTTATAGAGCAAACGAAACTTCTTACCTATTCTTGGTTTGTATTGAAATAAAAATGAAGGATTTACATAAAACTCTTCTTTAAAAAACTCAATATCATTTACTTGACCAAACTCTCTTCTCAAATTTTGCAATTCTAAAGTAGTTGTAATATTCAATTTTGATGTATTGTAGCTATGAAATAATTTACTTCTCAATGAATTTTGAAGATACTTATAATCAAACTGAATAAAATCTTCTTCTGTTATTGTACTTGTTCTTATTCTAGATTGATTTGTACCTTCAATACCCGACAAAAATGTACCATTTACTTCTGTATTCAAATAATGATTACCTCCTAAAGGTTCTGTAAATTTGAATCGAAGATTAAAAGAAGTGGAACTCATTTCTTGATTTCTTGCCGTAAATATTTCTTGTGTTGATGGATTTGTACCACTAATATTTCTATTGATTAATGCTGTTTGGTCATTGCCTCTATCAAAATCATTCATAGTAGAGTTAAAACCGAAGTTAAAACTCCTTCCCTTTTTTTGCAAACGTTTGTAATAATTCAAATCTAAATTACCAAATTGTTTTACGTTACTGTTGGTTGATGTAATATCGTTTTGAGTTACTAATTCTTCTTCTCTATTAAAGAAAGAACCCTCCCTCGATGAATTTGAGTTTCTATCATCCACATAAAAACGACCCCTAATTCTCAAACTACTTGTTTTTTTTGATTTATTATTATAATTGAAATTAAAATTATGATTTTTTGTAGTGTTTAAAAAATTGTTTTCTGCTTTATAATTAAAGTTATTATTATTTGTAAAAGACAATCTGTTGGTTTCTGAAAGCCCTGTATTTTCAGAAAAATTATAAAAATAATCGGCATTTAAAGATTCTCTTTTTTTAAATTCTTTTCCATAATGAACTCCTGCAACTTGTGTTTCTAAAAACCCACTTAAATTTCTTTGTCTACCAGAAAAATCATCGCCATCGTCTTCTGAATCGTCAGCTATACCATCTGCATTTTGTAAAAACCCTTGAATATTTGAGCCTGTTATGTTAATGTTATTCACTTTACCAATAAAAGACAATTGCGTTTTAGAATTAAACTGATTGTAATTCGCGTTTCCAAAATATCGATTATCTAAACCAATACCTGCTGCGAGTTTTCCAAAACCTCTATTTTTTTTACTCTTTTTTAAAGTAAGGTTGATGACAATTTCCTTGTTACCATCACTTACGCCAGTTAATTCTGCTTCGTCACTTTTTTTATCAATAATTTCTACTTTAGAAATAGCATCCGCAGAAATATTTTTTAAAACAATAGAAGGATCTCCGCCAAAAAACTCTTTACCATCAATAAAAATTTTAGTTACTGTGGTACCTTGTGTAACAATTTTACCACCTTCTTCAATTTCTATTCCTGGCAACTTACTCAATAACCCTTCTATGTTATCATCGTAATTTATTTTAAAGGAACTCGCATTAAAACTTATAGTATCTTTCTTAATTTGGATGGGCACAACTGCTGCAATTACAATTTCATCTAAATTATTTATATCTTCTTTTAAAACAATGGATTTTAAATCAATTAACTTATTGTTGTAGATCAGTTTTTTGGAAAAGGCCTTGAACCCTAATAAATTAAATTGTACTAAAATAGAGTCTTTAGGAATATCATTCAAATAGAAATTCCCTCTAACATCTGTGGTTGTGTAGCTTAAAAAAATAGCATCTTTAGGGTTTAGAATAGCAACCGAAACCAATTCTAATGGCACGTTTTGCTCGTCTGTTACAATGCCTTTTATTCCTGATTTTTGCGAAAAAAAAGTTGTAGCAAAAAGTATGACCGTAAAAAATATAAGTTTAAATTTAATTGATTTTACAATATCCATAGTTCTTTAGACTTAACAGTTATTGAATGGTTTAAATCGTTTCTTGTTTTATTCAAAGAAAAGTAACTTGCTTTAATTATCGCCTTTTTTGTATCTTTATTATTATAAAAATATCTAAATTGGAATTAAACGTATATAACCAACCTTTACAATCTTGCTGCACAGATCCCGCTACTGGTTATTTTAGAGACGGCTTTTGCAGAACTGCAAACCATGATGTAGGCACACATACTGTTTGTGCAATTGTTACTGAAGAATTTTTAACCTATTCTGCAACAAAAGGCAATGATTTAATGACACCAATTCCTCAATGGAGTTTCCCAGGATTACAACCTGAGGATAAATGGTGCTTGTGTATTACTCGATGGCTAGAAGCAGAAAAAGCTGGAAAAGCACCACCCATAATTTTAGAAGCTACACATATAAAATCGCTACAATACACAACTTTAGACCTGTTAAAAAAATATGAGCACATTAGAAATTAATCACTTTTGGATAGCACAACTCATTGCAATTAGTCAACTTATTGTAGATTTTGGTTTAGTGGTTTTAATTTGGATAGTGCAGCTCATTATCTATCCAAGTTTTTTGTATTACAAATCTAAAAACTTGATGGTTTGGCATCAAAAATACACAGAACGCATTGCTGTTATTGTGGTACCTTTAATGTTGATGCAATTGGCAATTGCTATTTATTTGGTTTTTTGTCAATTTGATATCTCAAATAGCATACGTTTAATAATCGTTTTATTTCTTTGGATTTTTACATTTACCAATTTTGCACCCCTTCACTTTAAAATATCAGAAGGAAAACACACCGAAAAGATGTTACATTTATTAATTACAAGAAATTGGTGGCGTACTTTTTTATGGTCGGTATTGTTTGTTTTTGATCTTTTTTATTCAATCGATTTTTTCAACATCCAACTTTAAAAGAATACAGAATTACCCTAAAAACTCACAAACTTCATTATAAAAATCTTTTGGGTTTTCTGCATGTAACCAATGCCCAGCTTTCGAAATTTCAATAACCTTATTGTTTGGAAAATGAGTATCGATAATAAGTTGTTCATATGATAAAATATAACCAGATTTCTCTCCTTTTAAAAATAATATTGCTTTACTAAAAGAAGTGTTTTGTGGTAAAGGCTTACCTACTTCTGGATTATTTTTGGTTAAAGATGCCAAATTAAATCTAAAATCTAACACTCCTTTTTCTTTCCAATACACATTTTTCATCAAAAACTGACGAACACCTATTTCAGGAATATAGTTTGATAATTGTTCGTCTACCAAACTTCTTGAATTATGAATTGAAAAATCAATACTATTTAATCCTGCTAAAATTGCATTATGATGTGGCTGATATTCTTTAGGCGAAATATCAACAATAATTAATTTATCAACCAAATCAGGATACGTAACCGCAAATAACATTGCCGTTTTTCCGCCCATAGAATGTCCAATTAAATGCACATTTTCTAATTGATGATGTTGAATATAATGATACAAATCATCGGCCAAAAGCTGATAATTAAAATCCTCTGAATGAAAACTTCGTCCGTGATTTCTTTGATCTATTAAATGCACTTGATAATCTTCTGCAAACTGATTGCCTAAGGTTTTCCAGTTATCCGACATTCCAAAATATCCGTGCAAAATCAACAAAGGTTTTCCTTTGCCTTTAATAGTTGAATGTAATATCATTTGTGTTTTTTAGATTTTTAGATTACCATATTATTGCAATAAACTCTCAAGCTTTTACTTTAACCTATGCAAATACATACTCACCACATTCTCTAAACCTAAATATAAGCTTTCCGTAATCAAAGCATGACCAATAGAAACCTCTGCTAAATTTGGTATGTTTTCTTTAAAAAATTGAATGTTCTCTAAACTCAAATCGTGACCAGCATTTATGCCTAGACCTAGTTTATGTGCTAAAATAGCAGCCTCTGTATATGGTTTTACAACCTCTTTATTTCCTTTGGCAAACTCACTTGCAAAATGTTCGGTGTACAATTCTATTCGATCTGTACCTGTTTTTGCAGCAGCCTCAATCAACTTTAAATCGGTATCAATAAAAATGGAAGTTCTAATGCCGTTTTTCTGAAATTCGGCAATTACTTCTTGTAAAAAAGATTGATGCGTAATCGTATCCCAACCTGCGTTCGAGGTAATTGCATCTACAGCATCTGGCACCAAAGTAACTTGAGTTGGTTTGGTTTCTAGCACCAAATTCATAAAAGATTGCACAGGATTTCCTTCAATATTAAATTCTGTTCTTACAGTATGTTTTAAATCGCGTGCATCTTGATAACGTATATGACGTTCATCTGGTCTTGGGTGAATGGTAATACCTTGTGCTCCAAAATTTTCAATATCGGCAGCAACCTTTAATAAATTGGGCACATTACCTCCTCTAGAGTTGCGTAAAGTTGCAATTTTATTAATATTTACACTTAACTTTGTCATGGTCTAAAATTAGGCTGCAAAGATAATTTATTAAATCATTTTATCCTATATTCGTAGAGTATGAATATTACCGATTACATCTTAAAAGAAATCAAAGCTTTTCAGCTCAAAGACTCTGTAAAAAAAACACAATCGATCTTTGAAAATTACCCTATAACTCATTTTCCTGTGGTAGAAGAAGGTAAGCTATTAGGTTCTTTTTCTGAGGATGACATTCAGACAATCGAAAACAAAAACGATGCATTACTATTGCATTCTCATTTGTTAAATTCTTTTTTTGCCGATGAAAAAGCAACTGTTTTAGAGTTGTTAAAAATTTTTGCTGATAATGATACTACTATAATTCCAATATTAAATAAGGATAAAAACTACATTGGTTATTATGATTTGCGCGATGTTTTAGATGCTTTTTCTACCAGCCCTTTTATGATTGAACAAAGTGAAACACTAATCGTAGAAAAATTAGAATTAGACTATTCTATGAGCGAAGTTGCACAAATTGTAGAAGCAAATGGAGCAAAATTACTAGGTTTATATATCTCTGAAAAAGAAAACAATTTGGTTCAAATAACGTTAAAAATTGTTTCAAATGAAATTAATGAAATCATACAAACCTTTAGACGTTATGATTACAAAATAATATCTATGCACGAAAATGATATTTATTTAGAAGATTTAAAAAATAGATCAGAATATCTTCAAAAATACCTTGAAATGTAATTCAGTTGAATGATAAAAAAATAAAAGAATAATTTGAAAAAAGTTGCAATTTACGGTCAATCTTATTCAATTTCTGCAGAAAAGGAAATTCAGATGCTATTGAAAGTACTTCAAGAAAACAATATTGAGAGTTTTATTGAAAAAGAATTCTATGATTTATTGATAAAAGGTAATATTTTAGATAAAAAATACCCAACCTTTTCACATTTTAAGGATTTAAATGCTTCTTTCGACACTTTATTTACCTTAGGTGGAGATGGCACAATTTTACGAGCCGTAACCTATATTAGAGATTTAGGAATCCCTATTTTAGGCATAAATACAGGGAGATTGGGTTTTTTAGCAACCATCAACAAAAACACCATAAAAGAAAGCATTAACCTCATTTTAAAAGGCGAATATTCTATACAAGAAAGAACCTTATTAGAAATAAGAACATCACCCAAAACAGCTGCATTTCATGAACTTAATTTTGCTTTAAATGAAGTTACTATTGCCAGAAAAAACACAACTTCTATGATTGGTGTTAAAACCAGTTTAAACAACGAATATTTAACCAATTATTGGGCAGATGGTTTAATAATTGCCACACCAACAGGTTCTACAGGATATTCTTTAAGTTGCAACGGACCTGTAATATCTCCAGACTCTAAAAATTTAATCATTACGCCCATAGCACCTCATAATTTAAATGCAAGACCAATGGTTATTTCTGATGACACCAACATTCAACTAACCATAGATTCTAGAGAAAAAGATTTTTTAATTTCATTAGATTCTAGAATAACCTCTGTATCTAAAAACACAGAAATCTTTATCAAAAAAGCATCGTTTACAATTAAGAGTATCATACCAAACAATCAATCGTTTTTACAAACACTACGAAGTAAACTATTATGGGGAGAAGATACAAGGAACGAAACCAATCTTTAACCTTGATATTACAATAAATTACTTAAATATCAGTTATTGAAAAAAGACTGAACATTAACTTTATAAAGCAAATTGAATTCCCTATATTTGCTCGCTATTTTTTAGGATGAAAAAAGGTATATTAATAATAATTTTCGTAGGTTTTTCTAGTATTTTATTAGGACAAGAGTATGAAATAGGGGTTTTTGCTGGAGGCTCTAATTATATTGGAGATATTGGTAGAACCAATTACATTTATCCGAATAAACCTGCAGGAGCTGTTTTTTTTAAATACAATAAAAATCCAAGAATAGCATATAGAGCAACCTATAGTTTTTTACCAATTAGCGGTAATGATTTGGATGCTGATACAGATTTTAAAAGAAATAGAGCTTTAAATTTTTCTAATACAATACACGAATTGGCAGTAGGAATAGAATATAATTTTTATGAATATGATTTATCTACACCAGGCAAAACCTGGACACCTTATATTACGTTAGATTTGGCGGCCTATAACTATACATATGTAACCTCAGAACCACAACCAAACCAATTCTTATACGATACTAAAAATGCATTTACAATTCCTTTTGGGGTGGGTTTCAAATCTAAATTAATTGGTCCTATTGCTTTTGCGATAGAAACAAAATTTAGATATTCTTTAAATGACGATTTAGATTATACAACAGAAACAATTCCGAACTTAAATTTTGGAGGCACTGGTAACGATTGGTACACATTTACTGGGATATCTTTAATCTATACTTTTGGAAGACCTCCTTGTTACACAACCGGATTTTAACTATGGATAAAAAACTACTCATCGATTTACAAAGAGTGCCAAAACACGTTGCCATTATTATGGATGGTAATGGACGTTGGGCAAAAGGTAAAGGCATGAGCCGAGTTTTTGGTCATAGAAACGCCTTAACTGCGGTAAGACAATCTATAGAAGCTGCTGCTGAAATAGGTACAGAAGCCATTACTTTATATGCGTTCTCTACAGAAAACTGGAGCAGACCCGCAGGAGAAGTGAAAGCTTTAATGACACTACTTATAAATTCATTAAATAACGAATTAAAAACTTTTCAAGAAAACCAAGTTAAAGTAAATGCCATTGGTAATATAAAAAGTTTACCAGAAAAAGCACAAAATACCTTAGCAAGCGTTATCGAACAAACTAAAAATAACAAAAGAATTGTATTAACTCTGGCTTTAAGTTACGGCGCAAGAGAAGAAATTGTTAATGCAATCAAAAACATATCTAAAAAAGTTGTTAATAAAGAACTTGATTTAGAAAAAATAGACGAAAACACTATTAATAACCATTTATATACATTTAATTTGCCCAACGTTGATTTAATGATAAGAACAAGTGGAGAACAACGAATAAGTAACTTCTTATTATGGCAAATGGCGTATGCCGAATTATATTTCACAGATGTACTTTGGCCAGATTTTAGACAAGAACATTTCTATGATGCCATCATAGATTATCAGAATAGAGAAAGACGATTTGGAAAAACAAGCGAACAAATTACAGAATAAATTACCTATTAATTTATTTTCAACAATAGTAGTGCTATTTGCACTATTTTTTACTTTTAGCACTAGCGCACAAACTACAAACGATAGCGTAACAGATGCTAATGTTGCTTTCGAGAAAGGTAAAGAATATATTTTAGGCGGTATTTCTGTTACTGGATTAAGAAAATTTAGCGAAGAGACCGTTAAAGTATTTACGGGGCTTAGAAATGGGCAGCTTATTAAATTACCAGGAGACAAATTAACCAGTGCCATTAAAAAACTATATGAAAGTAAACAATTTAGTAATGTAGATGTTTATTTGGCTAAAATGGATGGTAACACTGTTTATCTTCAATTTGATGTACAAGAACTACCTCAATTAAATGAAATACAAATTACAGGTATAAAAAAATCAAAAGCGAAAGAACTTAAAAAAGAAGCCGAATTAAAAACTGGTGCTATGGTTACAGATAACCTTATTGTAACCACAAAAAATTACTTTACCAAAAAATATACAGACAAAGGTTTCTTAAAAACTAAAGTAAACCTAGATATTCAAAAAGACACCTCAGATATTAACGTTGTTAATATGAACGTTTTTATTGATAAAGGTGCTAAAATAAAAATAAAGTATATATTTTTTAATGGCAACGAAGCGCTTTCAGATAAAAGACTTCGAAAAGCCATGAAAAATACGAAACAAAAATTTCTTGGTCGTTTTTGGAAAGGCTCAAAATATATTGAAGAAGATTATCAAGAAGATTTAGAAGAAATCATAAAGACCTACAGCAGACTTGGGTATAGAGATGCTCGTATTTTGAGTGAAGGGATGACATGGAATGACGACAACACTATAAATATAACCATTGATGTAGAAGAAGGTAGACAGTATAGATTTAGCGAAATTTTATTTGTTGGAAATAAAGAATATAGCGATGATCAATTAAGAGCAATTTTAAAGATTGATAATGGTGATGTTTACAATGGAGAAGTATTAAAAGAACGGGTTCAAGGTGATGGCTCACCAACCTCAGATGATTTATCTACGCTTTATCAAGATAGTGGTTTCTTGTTCTCGCAAGTAAACGCAGTTGAAACAAAAGTAGAAAACGATTCTATTACAGTAGAAATTAGAATTCGTGAAGATGAAAAGGCAAGAATTAGAAAAGTAACTGTTTCTGGGAACGATAAAACAAACGACCATGTAATTTTTAGAGAATTAAGAGTAAAACCAGGTGATTTATTTAGCAGAAGCAACATTATGCGTTCTATTCGTGAAATTGGGCAGTTAGGTTTCTTTGATCAAGCTGTAACTCCAGATGTAATACCAGATTACACCAATAAAACTGCAGATATCGACTTTACAGTAGTAGAAAAAGGTGGTAGTCAAATCGAATTGCAAGGTGGTTATGGTGGTGGCGCCTTTATTGGTACTTTGGGATTGTCTTTTAATAATTTCTCTATCAAAAATTTATTTAATAAAGAAGCATATAAACCATTGCCAATGGGTGATGGTCAAAACTTAGCCTTACGTTTACAAACAAGTAGAACGTTTAGCACCTATAGTTTTTCTTTTACAGAGCCTTGGTTGGGTGGTAAAAAACCACAATCGTTATCGTTTTCTGTTTACTCATCAAATCAGTATCAATTAAACCCACAAACTTTTGATGTAGATAGAAATAGAAGCTTAGGAATTGTTGGAGCCTCTGTTGGCCTAGGAAAACGTTTAAAATGGCCAGATGATTATTTTCAACTATCGCAAACAATAAGCTATCAAAGTTTTAAACTTAAAGATTATGGTTTTAGAGTTGGTGCTGATGTATTAAGTAACGGTACCTTAAATAACCTATCTTATAGTGCAACATTAACAAGAAATTCGGCAGGGCCAAGTTTAATTTTTCCTACTTATGGTTCAGAATTTACCTTGGGTATAAAAGCTACCTTTCCTTATTCATTGGTAAACAATAAAGATTATAACATTCCTGATGGTTTGTCGGCCGTAGAAACAAGCGCAGCAATCGCAGATAAATATAAATGGCTAGAATATTACAAATTAACTGCAAAAGGGAAATGGTATACTTCATTTACAGACAAATTAGTATTAATGACTAATGCAGAAATGGGCTATTTAGGTTTTTATAACGAAGCTGTTGGATTATCTCCATTTGAACGATACTTTGTTGGTGGAGATGGTATCGCCGTTTTTCAATTAGATGGTAGAGAAGTTGTTGGTTTAAGAGGATATGAAAACAATCAGCTATCGCCTTTAGAAGGTGGTTCTATTTATAATAAATTTCAGTTAGAATTAAGATATTCTATTACAGATGCTCCATCTGCTTCGATATATACTTTAGGATTTTTAGAAGCTGGTAACTCTTATGACAATTTTGAGACATTTAATCCGTTTAATTTAAAACGTTCAGCCGGTATTGGAGTGCGTATTTTTATGCCTGCATTTGGTTTATTAGGTATAGACTTTGCGCATGGCTTTGATCCATTACCTGGAGCTATAGAAAAATCTGGCTGGCAAACACATTTTATTATCGGAAGACAATTCTAGGAAAACTGTACATTTGTAATGTCGAAAGTTTTTTTGGCACGGTTTTTTCTAAATACAATATACAAATGAAAAAAATATTTTTATTAGTCGTTCTTTTATTTAGTGTTACCACTTTTTGGTCGCAAAGAAATCAAATTATTGCCTATATAGACATAGAATACATTCTAGAAAATGTTCCAGAATATATACAAGCTCAAAACACTTTAGATGCTAAAATAGCAAAGTGGAGAAAAAAATTAGATGATCAAGCGCGTCATATTGAAGTTTTAAAATCTGATTTAGCAAATGAAAAGGCAATTTTAACCAAAGATTTAATTGAAGAAAAAGAAGAAGAAATTTCAATTAAACAAGAAGAGTTAAGAAGATTAGAATCGTTGTACTTTGGCCCAGATGGAGATTTATTCTTGATAAGAAAACAGTTGGTAAAACCCATACAAGATCAAGTTTATAATGCCATTCAAAGTATTGCAGCTAGAAAAAAATATGATTTTGTATTTGAAAAATCTAGCGACTTGGTTATGCTATATTCAAATAAAAAATACGATATTAGCGACCTCGTTTTATCTACCATAGACAGAACGAGATTATCTGAGCAGAAAAGGGAGCAAAAAAAGGAAAGAACAGCTGCAGCTGCCTCTCCAAATAAAGAACTAACTAATATCCAAAAAGAAGTTCTTGCAAAAAAAGAGCAAGCTATAACAGATAAAGAAGCAGCCTTAGCAAAAAAGAATGCAGATAAAGAGGCTAAAAAGAAGGAAATTGCAGCAAAAAGAGCAACATTATTGAAACAACGTGAAGCCAAAAGAAAAGAATTAAGAGAAAAGAAAGAAGCTGCTAGAAAAAAGAAAGAAGAAGAACAAAAAAAAGAAGACAGTTAAACAAAAAAGACAAGAATAATAATTAAATTAAAACAAAAATGAAGAATTTAAAAACGTTACTATTAATTGCTGTGTTTACTTTAGGAGTAGGTGGTGTTGCAAATGCACAAAAGATAGGTCATATTGACTTTGAAAAATTAGTAGCTGAAATGCCGCAGACAACCAAGTTAAAAGCCGATATGGAAAAGTTGGGGAAAACTTACCAAGATGAAGTAGAAGGAATGGCTAAGAAATTAGATGCCAAAATGAAAAAGTACACCCAAGAACAAAATACACAGACCAAAGAAATTAATGAAATTAGAGCTAAAGAAGTTCAGCAAGAAAATGCAAGATATGAGCAGTTAAGACAAACTGCGTATCAAGATATGCAGAAAAAACAAGCTGAAGGTTTACAACCGATTATAGAAATAGCACAAAAAGCAATCGAAGAAGTTGCTGCAGCTAAAGGTATTTTATATGTTTTAGATGCTTCTGTAGGTAAAGGTGTATTGGTAAAAAAAGGTGAAGATTTATATGCCGCTGTTAAAACAAAATTAGGTTTTTAGTAGAACGCATAAAATATTTTTAAAAAACCTACTTTTATAGTAGGTTTTTTTATTTTTACGGCAATATGAAATCTAATAATTTACCTATTGGTATTTTCGATTCAGGTATTGGTGGTACATCAATTTGGAAAGAAATTAAAACACTTTTACCATACGAGAACACTATTTATCTTGCTGATAGCAAGAATGCCCCTTATGGCGTAAAAAGTAGGCAAGAAATCATTGATTTATCAATCAAAAACACAGATTTTTTAATCCACCGAAAATGTAAACTTATCGTGGTTGCCTGTAATACAGCAACTACCAATGCCATAAAAGATTTAAGAGCTACTTATACTATCCCTTTTATTGGTATTGAGCCAGCTATTAAACCTGCTGCTTTGAAAACCAAAACAAATACAATCGGTATATTAGCGACTAAAGGAACTTTAACGAGTAAATTGTTTGAAAAAACATCAAATTCTATAGGTAAAGAAATAATTATTAAAGAAACCATTGGTAATCATTTAGTAGAATTAATAGAGGAAGGTAAAATCGACTCTAAAGAAATGTACAATTTACTTTCTGAGTACCTTATTCCTATGCTTAATGAAGGTGTAGATTGTTTGGTTCTTGGGTGTACTCATTATCCCTATTTAATACCTAAAATTAGAGAAATTGTTGGAAACAGAATTGAAATTATTGATTCTGGACAAGCTGTAGCCAAACAAACAAAAGCTATTTTAAAAAAAATTGAAATCCTAAAAAGCAACACAAAATTAGGGACACATCAGTTTTTTATCAACAAAAACAAAAATGTTTTAGAAGCTATACTAAGATTCGATAAAAACAATATTGTAGTCAATGAAAAAAACTTCTAAAATCCGCCGAAAGCAGCATTAATATTAGGGCAAGCTGCAGCTCTAGGTGCCGTTGTCCATAGATTTATACCCACAGAAACTTGATGAAAACCAGTAGCAGTTAACACAGTTTCATTCATTTGATTGGTGTATGTATATGAAAACATTAAATTACTATAGTTTATACCTATTATTGGAGATATAAATTCAGCATTTTGAATTGCATTAGCATCAAAACTTCTTCTGTAAGATAATGCAGCCCAAAACTGAGTTTTAGACATCGTTCTATAAGCCTTTATATTAAAGTCTGCTATTCTTTCTCCTGTTCCTTCTCTAAACTGTAACATGAAGGAAGGCTCTAACTGGAAAAATAAATCCTCACCAAAGTAATAGCCTGTAGATAAAATATAATTTCTTAAATCTAAAGGTTCTTGAACATTTAGATTATTTTTAGCTGTTAATAATAAATTTTTTACGGTAAAGTAAGACGAAAATCCTCCATAATGATAAGCCACACTAAAATCTGCATTATAATAACTGGTACTTTCTATAATTTGATTAATCACTCCTGGCCTATCGCCTGAAAAACTTCTTTGATCTGCTTGGTTTTGCACGAATGTAAAAGCTAAACCAAATGAAAGTTGATTAAAGAATCTACCATTTCCCATTGGTAAATGATAGGCATAACTACCTTGTAACCCTTTTTGAGAATGGAATCCATTTTTATCATTAAATAAAACAAATCCGTAACCTGCATTAGAGTATTCTCCAAACTTTGTATGAAAACTCAATGTTTGCAGTGCTGGAGCATTTGGTATGCCTGCCCATTGTTGCCTCGCTGTAAAACGTAATTTGCTAGAATTACCAATTCCTGCTGCAGAGGGGTGCACCAAATAAACATTATCAGAAAGATAGTCTTGATAAATAGGTAATGTTTCTTGTGATTGACTTTTTAAAACAAAAAGAAAAGAAAGTATTAGGAAAAATTTTATAACCAGTAACTTCATTAAAACTTAATTATGTGCGGGTAATCAAAGATATTCATTTTAAAAGAATTATTAGTTTTAATTTTTAAGTTTTAACACAATTATAGAGCACCTAAAATCTAGTTATTGATCACGTTAATTTTATATCGAATTTTAACTACACTACAACTATTTAATTAATTTTAAGATGTCGTAAAAAGCAGAAGCTTCGATTAATCTTATACTGAAAAAATAATTTCTGCCAGCACATTCCTCTATTGTTCATTTAGATGATGTTTATGGTTAATCATTTAAAAAACATTCCAAAACCTAAAGAATGCTTCTAGTAAACTACAAATTTTCGACACTAATAACAGTTCCATTTATATACTTCTTTTTCATGATTAACTTTCCTGTTTCATTATAATACAAAGTTGTACCATGTTGTACGTCGTTTATATAAATGCTTTCTTCTTTTATATTGCCATTTTCAAAATAAAGCGTATTTTTTCCATTTCGTTCTCCATATTTAAAAGACTGTTCTTGTTTTACTTTTCCGTTTGTAAAATACTCTTTTCTTATACCTTGTATTTCATTATTTTTATAGGAAAATTCATCTTCTAAAAACCCGTTATAAAAATACGATTTATACGTATTTACTAAGTCTCCATTTTTATACTCCATTATTTTAGAAGGTTTTCCAGTATTGTAAAAAGCAGTGATTTTGCCCGTTTCGTTTTTTAAAGGAATCATGGACATTTCAACATCATTTTTATCTTTATAACTGTATCCTATAAGCCTGCCATAATTATAAAAACGCACCAATTGCAATTTCCCTGATGGATCATAAAACTCTTTTCTGCCATGTGGTTTGTCATCAAAAAATTCTGTAGAACTTTGCAAAACTCCATTTTCGAAATAACTTAAACCCTTATCAATTCTATTGCCATTTCTGTATGAAGTTACCGCCGATAATTGTCCGTTTTTATAAAAATTTTCTTCTTTTCCGTTGATATTTCCATTTACATAAGAAATTTTAGTTTCTATTGCTCCAGATTCATAAAACCAAGTCCAATTGCCATTTTGATTCCCATTATTGTACAAACCTTCTACTTTCTTACTGCCACTAAAATAATATTCAGTGTACAATCCGTGTTTTATTTCGTTCGTATACGTAATTACTGCTTTTGGCTTTTTGTTGGCGTAATACAATGTAATTACATTGACTTTGTTTTTTGATGCGTATTGTATTTTTCGAGTGGACTTTCCTTGTTCATCAAAACTTTCTTCGGAAATAAGATTACCATAGGCTAATTGAGTGCTATTACTTAGTCTACCTTCTACATCAAAATACTGTTGATTGCCATGTAATTGCCCTCTATTGAAAAAATTTATGGATTGAATAGCACCATTTTTGTAATAGTATCTCCACTCTCCGAATTGATATCCATTCTTGTACCAACCTTGCGCACTTAGCTGCTTGTTTTTAAAATAAGAGGTAAAATATCCATCTAAAACATCCTCTTTATAAGGTGTTATAGATTCTATATTTCCATCATTATAATACTTGATATAAGTACCCTCTATTTTATTATCAACATAAATCGCCTTACCTTTTAAAACACCATTATCAGAATAAAATTTCCAAATTCCGGTTTTTTTACCTGAATTGTTATTGATTCCTTCTGCTATTAAATTGCCTTGAGGAGAATAACTTTTAAAATTTAAAAGTGTATCTTTTTTACTTCCTTTGTCTAGTATAGAACCGTCTTTGTTATAATACGTATAGGCCGTAATTTCTCCATTTTCATAGAAATAATCGTAATATGGTTTACCATCTGTATCGTTCGTAATGTAAATATTATGCAATTTACCTTTCTTGTAATCGAACTCACTTTGCAGTTTACCATTGGCATAAAACATTTTCCAAGAGCCATTGTAAAAGGCTTTTGCGCTCTGACCCTCTTCGTATAATTGTCCATTTGGATGATACGATCTATACGCCCCATTTCTAGCAGAATTAAAGTACTCTGTTACCGAAGAAATTTCAGCATTTGGATAATAAATGGTTTTCTTTCCGCTTAAAACTCCGTTAATATAATCTGATTTTGAATAGACACTTCCGTTTTCGTAATATTCAACAGCTTCGCCTTCAATTCTATCTTTTTCATACGGTATTTTAAACTCAATGAGCTCTTCGCCAACTTTAAAGTACGATTTAAAAACACCATCTAAAAGACCGTCTTTGTAGTATTTACGTTGAGATAATGCGCCATTACTGTTATAATATTCGTAGGTACCATCAATATTATTATCTTTAAATGATAGGCTTATATTGATTTTACCATTATCATAATACATACTATTCTCACCATTTAAATCCCCGTTTTTATAAACCGCCGTTTCTTTAACGTTTCCTAAGTGATTGTACCAAATCCATTTGCCTGTTTTCTTTTGATTTTCATCAAAACCGCCTCTTGTACCTAATTTTCCATCATCATCGTAAAAATCCCAAACACCGATAACTTTATCCCCTTCTTTTTTACCAATGGCACTTAAAACGCCTCCTATATATTCATAAAAAACTTCTTGATTTTCTCCATTAAAATCAATCGTATTTTTTGATACTATGGCTTGCCATTTTTCTTTATACAATTCAAAAAAAGCGGCAATTTTATTGTTATTATTTTCTATAATGCTTTTATGTTTTAGATTTTGAGTAGCAAATAATAAGGTATAGGTAAAGTCGTTAAAATAATTGTTTTCTAAAATCCATTGGTAAAAAGGCAGGTATTTCTGACTCCAAAAACCATTATTTCCTGCAAAATTCTTAAGATTTTGCATCATGATATGATTTTGATTTACCAAAGCTAGCTCTATTTCGTTATTGGTTTCATAACTTAATTTGATAGATTCTTTACTTTTTATTATTGAGTCGATTCTTTTAAAAGTATCGTCTGCATCGTCTAATGTTAAATCATCAATTTTTGCAATAGGACTTAATAATGCAGCTTTAGAATTGATGTCTTTTATGGCAGAAAAAGCACCTGTACCATTTGGGTCTAGCAATAGATACATATTTAATGCCATTAAGGCTTGGGTAAATTTTTCTTGATTGTAAAATATATTCCCAATTTTTAAGTGTGGTTTTCTAAATAGCGGATTTAAAATAATAGACTCTTTATAACAAGCTATTGCTTGATTTATTTTATTTTGAGCCTCTAAAACTTCGCCTTTATGAAACCACAATAAGTAGTTTTTTGAATATATCTTTATGGCTTCATTATAGGTTTGTACAGCCTCATCATACTTTTTTAAATTGGTTAAAGCTAATGCTTTGTTTGTATAAAAAGATAGTTTTGAATGGGTATGATTTACTTGAATACCTTCTTCTGAAACTTGTAATGCTGCATCAAACTTTTTTAATTGTAGTAAGAAATGGGATTTTGAGCTTAAAAGCGGAAAATACATAGAGTCGTTCTTATTAATTTTATTAATAAGCGACAGTGCTTTTGCATAATCTTTTTCTTCATTAGCCTTTTCTATTAGCGGCTGAATTTCATCATAATCAATAAACGGAATTTTATCTTGGGCATTTGCTACGTTGATCACAAAAAGGATAATGACTACTATTTTCTTCATACATCAAAATTACAAAAAAAGAGGCTGAAAATCTTTATATATAGATGATCAACCTCATTTACCATTTATTTTCTTAAGCATCTAATCGACCAACTGCACAACTTACAAAAGATTTTGCTTTGTGTAAAACTGTATTCGAATCACCCACTTCTGGATACCCAAGTTTTGATAATTTTAATTTAATTTCTTCTAAATTATCTTTGTTCGACGATATTGATACTATTGATTTTTCTACATCAACAGTCACTTCTTCAATACCTTCTAAACCTAAAATTCCTTTTTTAATTGTAGCAGCACAACCACCACATTTTAAATTTTCTATTTGTATATCTGTATTCATAATTTCTAATTTTCTTTTTTCCACTGATTATATCCTCCTGAAACATTGTAAACTACATAGCCTTCTGCTTGTAATATTTTTGCTGATTTACCACTTCTATTGCCACTTCTACAATACAGATAAACAGGTTTATTTTTATCTAATTGTTTCGTTGCTTTTTCGTAAAAATCGTCATCAAAATAATTGGCAAATATGGCTGTTTTAATTGCACCTTGTTTAATTTCTTCAGGACTTCTTACGTCCAATAATTGAATATTTTCTTTTGCTAATAATGCTTTTAATTCTGTTGTTGTAATTGATTTTATATCTTCTTGAGAGTTACAGCTTGTAAATCCTAAAAACAAAACCAATGTAAAAAAAGCGAACCTCATTTCTATTATTTTAAAGTTGATGGACAAACTGCTTCTGTTCTTTCTATTTTGGTATTTCTAACGGCTGCATAACCACCAGCAACATCAATTACGTTATGAAAACCTCTTGCTTTTAATATTGATGCTGCAATAACAGACCTGTAACCGCCAGCACAATGCACATAAAAATCTCCTTTTTTTGGAAACTCTGCAATGTGATTGTTTAAAAAATCTAAAGGTGTACTTTCTGCTATTTTTATATGTTCGCTTGCATATTCGCCAGGTTTTCTAACATCAAAAACAAGTGCACTTTCTTTAATTTTATCTTCTAGAGTATTTGCAGTTACTGATGTTAAAGTATCAATTTCTTTGCCAGCATTTAGCCAAGAATCAAAACTACCTTCTAAATACCCTAAAACATTATCGAAACCAACTCTCGATAACCTTGTAATAACTTCTGCTTCTCTACCTTCTGGAGAAACTAACAAAATAGGTTGCTTAATGTCTTTAATTAAAGCGCCAACCCAAGGTGCAAAACCACCATCTACCCCAATAAAAATAGATTGCGGAATAAACCCTTTTACAAAATCGGTTTGATGACGAACATCTAAAATAACGGCATCTGTTGTATTGGCCACCAATTCAAAATTTTCTACTGATAAAGGTTTTGCCGATCTTTTAATAACATCATCGATATCTTTATAACCTTCCTTGTTCAATTTTACATTTAATGGAAAATACGCAGGGGGTGGCAATAAACCATCTGTAACTTCTTTGATAAATTCTTCTTTGGTCATGTCTGCTCTTAAGGCATAATTGGTTTCTTTTTGATTGCCAATTGTACCCACAGTTTCTTTGCTTAAATTTTTGCCACAAGCAGAACCCGCTCCATGTGCAGGATAAACAATTACATCATCTGCCAACGTCATTACTTTTGTACGTAAACTATCGAATAAAAAGCCTGCTAAATCTTGTTCTGTAATGGCTCCTTTTTGTGCTAGATCAGGACGACCCACATCACCTAAAAACAACGTATCTCCACTAAACAATGCGTGATCTTTTCCGTTTTTATCTTTTAACAAATAGCAAGAACTCTCCATAGTATGCCCAGGTGTATGCAAAACCGTAATGGTAATATCACCCAAATGAAACACTTGATGATCTTCTGCAATAACAGCATCAAAATTTGTTTTTGCTGATGGACCAAACACAATTTTTGCTCCTGTTTTTTCGGCTAAGGTAACGTGACCACTTACAAAATCTGCGTGAAAATGCGTTTCAAAAATGTATTTAATTTTTGCGTTATTATTTTCTGCTCTATTGATGTAATCTTGTACCTCTCTTAAAGGATCTATAATGGCAACCTCTCCATTACTTTCTATGTAATAGGCTCCTTGCGCCAGGCAACCTGTATAAATTTGTTCTATAATCATAATCTTAAATCTATTTATAATTTACTTTCAAAGTTATCTCTGAAGCTATGCTTCTCAAATGATTTTTGTCAGTTTTACGAGTTACTATTCGTACGCTTGATGTATGTATTTTGCATACTTTTCTTGATGTTTTCTATCGCCCGTTTTATAATATTTTACAGCTTGATTTGCTCTCATAAAAAAATGGTTGATGTCTATAATTTGCAATACACCGCTTCTAAATAAATCGTCTCTTACAGGACCTTTTACTCCTGCAAAATAAAATTTTATATCTTTTTTTTGATAATACTTAATCCGTTCTTTTAGCATTTCTAAACCTGTACTATCAACTCTGTTAATGCTTTCTGCATCTAATACTATCAATTTTAATGCCTTTCCTTTTTTTGATGCCATTTCGTCTAAATTATCTCTAAAATAACTGGCATTGGCATAAAACAATTGTGCATCAAATCGAAAAACTAAAATATCGTCTTCGATAATAACCTCTTCAAAACGATTTTTATTTCTGTAAAAATTAGCATCTGGCACTTTACCCAATTCTGCAATATATGGTCTTGATGTTCTATAAATTAAAACTACTAAAGATAGGCCTACACCTACTACAATTCCGATTTCGATACCTAAAAAAAGTGTTGCTAAAAAGGTAGAAAGCATTAACCAAAAATCGAGTTTATTGGCTTTCCATAAAAAACGCGCTTCTTTTATGTTTATCAGATTAAAAACCGAAACAATTATAATTGCTGCCAATACTGTTTTTGGTAAATGGTAAAACAACGGAGTTAAAAATAGTAAGGTTAAAATAACCATTACTACAGAAATTAAGGCTGCCATTCCTGTTTTTCCGCCACTTTCTTGATTAATTGCAGAACGAGAAAAACTAGAAGTTGTAGGATAGGCTTTAAACAAAGAACCTACCATATTGCTTAAACCTAAGGCAATGAGTTCTTGATTGGGTCTTATTCTATATTCATCTTGCTTAGCTTCTAAAGATTTACCAATAGAAATGGTTTCTAAATAACCTACCATTACAAGTGTTAATGCTATGGGTAATAATTCTCTAATTTGATCTAGATCGAATTCGGGAATTCCGAAAACAGGCAATCCAGAAGGAATATCTTTTATGATAGATACATCGTTAAATGACGTATCAAAATATTTCATAATTAAAATTCCGATAATAACAACAATTAATGCATTTGGAATTTTCTTATTGATTTTTCTAAAGATAATGATGACTACTATGGAAATTAAACCAATACTTGTAGTATGGTAATTGTAATTTGCGATTTGCTGCCAAATGTCTTCTAAAACATACTGAATTTGATCGCTCTGTAAAAAATCTACTCCAAATAAATTCCGAAATTGATTTAAGCCAATTGTTAAGGCTACAGCTGATGTAAATCCGGTAATAACGGGTTTTGAGAGAAAATTTACGACAAACCCTAAACTAAAAACACCTAAAATAAATTGAATAGCTCCCACCATTAATGCCAATAAAATGGCGATACTAATGTAACTTTCTGAACCTGCCAAAGCCAATGTAGAAACGCCTGTTGCCACAATTAAAGAATCCATAGCCACTGGACCAATGGCCACTTGCCTAGAAGACCCAAATATGGCATACATTACTTGAGGCACAAGTGCACAATACAGCCCATAAATTGGTGGTAAACCTGCAATTAATGCATACGCAATACCTTGCGGAATTAAAATAATACCTACCGTAATTCCAGCAACTAAATCGCCCTTAAAAAGAGATCTATTGTAGTTGGGTAACCACTCTAAAATGGGTATTATTTTTTTTATATTCATTTGCTTAACCTAACCTTCTATAAAAGAAAGAACTGTTACTCATAATTATAGGCTTGTCTCTTGTCTCTTGTCTGTTGTCTCTAAAAACTAAAACAATTCTCCTTGGTTTCTTCCTTTTGTTCGTCCTAAATGTTTATAAGCCAACTCTGTAACTTCTCTTCCTCTTGGTGTTCTCATGATAAAACCTTGCTGAATTAAAAAAGGCTCATACACTTCTTCTATCGTTTCTGTATTTTCTGATACTGCTGTTGCTATTGTGCTAATCCCTACTGGTCCTCCTTTAAATTTATCGATAATGGTTGCCAAAATTTTATTATCCATTTCATCTAAACCATGTGCATCTACATTTAACGCTTTTAAAGCATATTTTGCAATTTGTATGGTTATGGTTCCATCGCCTTTTATCTGAGCAAAATCTCGCACTCTTCTAAGTAAGGCATTCCCAATTCTTGGTGTTCCTCTACTTCTGCCTGCAATTTCGATTGCAGCTTCCATAGAAATGGGTACTTTTAAAATATAAGCACTTCTTTGAATAATTGTGGTTAAAAGTTCTGTAGAATAATAATGCAATCTACTACTAATTCCGAAACGAGCTCTCATGGGTGCCGTTAGCAAACCTGAACGTGTTGTTGCCCCAATTAAGGTAAAAGGTTCTAAATTGATTTGAACTGTTCTGGCATTTGGGCCAGATTCAATCATAATATCAATTTTATAATCTTCCATAGCTGAGTACAAATACTCTTCTACAATTGGACTTAATCTATGGATTTCATCAATAAATAAAACATCTCTTTCATCTAAGTTGGTTAACAATCCTGCTAAATCTCCTGGTTTGTCTAAAACAGGGCCAGAGGTAACTTTGATACCTACTTGCAATTCATTCGCTAAAATATGTGCTAATGTAGTTTTACCTAATCCTGGAGGACCATGAAATAAGGTATGATCTAAGGCTTCTCCTCTTTGATTTGCTGCCTCTACAAATATTTTTAAGTTTTCTAAAGCTTGATCTTGACCCGTAAAATCATCAAAAGAAAGTGGACGTAATTTTTTTTCTACATCTAAATCTTCGTTTGATAAATTGGTGTTCTCTGGGTTCAAGTTTTCGTTCATATTCACAAAGATAATATTATTTAAAATACCGTTTTGTAAGTTTTGTTACAAACAAAAAACGTTTCCAAAATTGGAAAGGCTTCTTTCATATAAGATTTTGTTTATAACGCTCCGAAAGTGGTCTGTAAAAGGAAAACCAGAAAGTAAACAACGATTCGAATTTAATAGAATAAAATTACTTCAATTTATTTAAAAAGAGATTGTATGATAATCCTAGAAAAATTAAAAATATACCTAATACTGTCCACCAATTATACGCTTCTTGAAACCAAAACAATCCGATAAGCATTGTAAAAATTACCTCTAAGTATTTTAAAGGTGCTATTACAGATGTTTTGTAAGATTGAAAAGCTTTGGTTAAATACAATTGACCAAAATAGCCAAAAACACCTAGACTTAATAGTAAAATCCACTCATTAGCATTCGGAGTTTTCCAGTTATTTATCGACATAAAACCACCAAATAATAAAGCCATAATCATAAAATAGTTGATAATAACCAAAGAGTTTTCTGAATTTCCAATTTTACGTATCACTATAAATATTAGCCCTAATGTAATTGCTGATATCGAAACAAATAGTAGTCCAAGAGAATTTACATCTACCCCAAATCCTTTAATAATTAAAACACCAACAAAGGCGATAAAAAACAGCAACCACTGTATGGGTTTAATTTTTTCTTTTAAAAAGAACAGGGCAAAAATTGCTGCGAAAATAGGAGAAAGATATCTTAAAGATACAGCTGTACCTATTGATAAATAATTTAATGATTGAAAAAAACAGGTTAACGATATTACGCCTAACACCCCTCTTAATAGTAGAAATTTCTTCTGCTTTCCAAAAAAATCGAGTTTTTTGTGTAAAGCTAATGGCACTGTAATGGCAATAGTACCTATTGATCTAAAAAACACAATTTGGTAAACACTAAACATTGTTAAGTATTTAACAGTAGCATTCATTACAGCAAAAGCCAATACACTAATAATCATATAATAAACGGCTCTTTGCATAGGTTTCAAATATAGGGTAAAATATTAAAAAAGGTTGCTTTGTAAGCAATACAAAACAGCCTGAGCGATAATCATAAAAAATGAAATAATTTTTGAATGCGTTCTCAAAAAAAAACCCCAGCTAAAAAGCTGAAGTTTTCCTCGTTTTAAAATAATTCAAATTCAACTAGTGCTTTAAATCTTTAATAATATTTAAAGCATTTCTAGTCATTTCTTCAATTTTATTATAGTCAAAATTACCATCAGCATCTTTTGCCATTAATTTAGATCCCATACCAACACAAGTAACACCTGCAGCAAACCAAGCAGATAAGTTTTCTTTTGTTGGAGATACACCACCTGTAGGCATAATACTGGTCCATTGCTGTGGGCCTTTTATACCTTTTACAAACTGTGGGCCGTAAATGTCTCCAGGAAATAACTTTACAATTTCGCAACCTAATTCTTCTGCTCTAGTAATTTCAGTTAACGTTCCGCATCCAGGAGACCACAGTACTTTTCTTCTGTTACACACTATTGCAATATCTTCTCTTAACACTGGCGTTACAATAAAATTTGCGCCTAATGCCATATATAAAGATGCTTGACCAGCATCTGTTACAGAGCCAACACCCATTACCATTCCTGGTAATTCAGCAATTGCATATTTAGTTAATTCTCCAAAAACCTCGTGAGCAAAATCTCCTCTAGCCGTAAACTCCATTAAACGAGCTCCACCATCATAACATGCTTTTAAAACTTTTTTACTTACTTCTATATCTTTATGAAAAAATAAAGGAACCATTCCTGTATCTTTCATAACCTGTGCTACTTCTATTCTTGTAAATTGCGCCATTTTTTCCTATCCTAAATCCTTTCCAAAGAAAAGGACTTCTTTTTAAGTTAATAATTTATTTTAATTCTAAATTTTAATAGAAATTTCATTTTCTTCCCTCTGGGAAGAATTAAAGATGGGATTTTTAACGAGCTACTCTACCAGAAGCATCGCCACCCATTAATTTTTCTACTTCTGCTACTGTTACCAAGTTGGCATCACCTTTAATTGTGTGTTTTAAACAAGATGCAGCCACTGCAAAATCTAATGCATTTTGATCGTCTTCTGGGTATTTTAATAATCCGTAGATTAAACCTCCCATAAATGAATCTCCACCACCAACTCTATCTACGATATCTGTAATTTGATATTGGCGCGTTTGGAATAATGTTTTACCATCATATAAAACGCCTGCCCAAGTATTGTGTGATGCTGAAATTGATCCTCTTAATGTTGTAATTACTTTTTTAGCTCTTGGAAATTTTTCCATCATTTGTTCACAAACCGATAAAAACGCTTCTGCTTTTACGTTATGCCCTTCTGTTTGTACAGATATTCCAGCTGGTTTAATTCCAAAATGCATTTCTGCATCTTCTTCGTTACCTAAAACGATATCACAGTAAGACGTTAATTCTGTCATTATTTTTTCTCTGTGATCGGCATCACAAAATTGCCAAAGTTTTGCTCTGTAATTTAAATCAGTAGAAATTGTAATTCCTTTTGCACTTGCAGCCTTTACAGCTTCTAGACACACATCTGCAGCTCCTTGAGAAATTGCAGGTGTAATTCCTGTCCAATGAAACCACTCTACACCTTCAAAAACTGCGTCCCAATCAATCATTCCAGATTCTATTTCTGCAATTGCAGAATGTGCTCTGTCATAAACCACTTTAGAACCTCGAGATACAGCACCTGTTTCTAGAAAGTAAATTCCTAAACGATCTCCACCCCAAACAATTTTATTTACGCCAACACCTCTTTTACGCATTTCCATCATTGCACATTCACCAATATCATTTTTTGGTAATCGTGTTACGAAATCAACATCTACACCATAATTTGCTAATGAAACTGCTACGTTAGATTCTCCTCCACCATAGACAACATCAAAATTATTTGCCTGAGAAAACCTTAAAAATCCTTGCGGAGCTAATCTTAACATGATTTCTCCAAATGTTACTACTTTACTCATCTTCCTTATATTTTATTGATAATAGTTAACTGGTTAAACGTTTAACCAATATTTGAAAATAAAATCAAAACCCATAATTAACTATTTGTTTTGATTATTCTAATTCAAACTGTATATTTGTTTAAACGATTAAGCAAATATATAAAAAATTGATAAATAAAAAAAAAACTACAATAAAAGATATCGCAAATGTGTTAAATATATCTGCTGCTGCTGTTTCTAAAGCATTACATAATGATAGCAGAATCAGCGAAAAAACCAAAAAAGCGGTAAGAAAAGTTGCCGAAAATTTAAATTATCAACCCAATCATTTAGCAAGTGCTTTACGAAGTGGAAAAAGTAAATTGGTGGGGGTAATTGTGCCTAAGACGAATAGTAATTTCTTTTCTTCTGCGATTCATAATATTGAAGAAATGTTAGATAAAGAGGGTTATAATGTGATTATTACCCAATCGAATGAATCGTTTAAAAAAGAATGTAAAAATATTGATACTTTATTGTACTTGCAGGTTGACGGAATTATTGTTTCTATGGCAAATGAAACTGTAGACCTAGAATATTTTGAAAAAGTGAAATCCGCAGGAATTCCGTTGATTACCTTTGACAGAGGTGAAAACGATTTAAATGTAGATTATATAGGAATAGACGACTATAATAGTAGCCACGTAATCGTAAATCATCTTGTAGAACAAGGCTGTAAAAGGATAGCGCACATTGGCGGTTTTAAACGCACTAGAATCTATAATAATAGAATTAGAGGTTATATAGATGCTTTAAAAAAACACAAATTACCATTAGAAGAAGAACTTTTAATAGAAAGTGATCTTACCATAGAAGAAGGAAGAGCGAAAATGTTAACATTGTTAGCATTAGAAAACAGACCTGACGCTGTATATGCAGCGAGCGATTATGCTGCTCTAGGTGCTCTGCAAATACTAAACGAAAAAGGCATTAAAATACCTCAAGAGGTTGCTTTGATTGGTTTTGGTGATGAACCTTTTGCGAATATGGTTACACCTAAACTTACAAGTGTAAATCAACATAGTTACAAAATTGGAAGAATTGCCGCTGAAACTTTTTTAGGTTACGCTAACAAAAAGAAAATAACACAATCTTTGAATAAAATTATTTTAGAAGCTAAATTAATTGTTAGAGAATCGTCTTTAAAAAAGAAATAGTTTCTTAATTTTTTCAAATAAAATCTAACTTACTGAACGATTTATTTAAAATGGACGTATCATCTACCTGTAACCATTTGTCTAAAATTGTGGCGTATACAGTTCTAAAATCTATAGTGTGCCTTACATCTCCATTAGCATCTAAATTCAATAAATTAGGCGCATCATTATAAAACCCTTTTTTCTTTAAGTTTTCACCAATTAAAAATATATTATTTGCAGCTCCATGATCTGTGCCACCAGCTGCATTTTGCTGTACTCGCCTGCCAAACTCAGAAAAAGTTAAGATTAACGTGTCTTTAAAAGAATCGTTTTTCTTTAAATCTTCTACAAAAACAGCAATTGCATCTGCATACGTTTGTAACAATTTACTTTGTTTATTTAATTGATTTGCGTGGGTATCAAAACCACCCATAGAAACATAATATATTTTACTATCTAAATCAGAATTAATAAACTCTGCTGTTGTTTTTAATTGACTACCAAAAGGATTATTCGGATACTCAAAAGTACTCTTGTAGGTTTTCGAAGTTTCATAAATATACTTGGCTGATGATTTAGCTTCTATCATCGTTTTATATAAATACCCCAAATTATGTTCACTTAAATGGGCATCTGTTTGTTGCTCTAAAACTTTCTTAAAGAACGGTGTATTTGTATTTTGGAACAATACGTTAGGGTTTCTTGTGGCAATTCCGTTTATATTTTCTCCTTTCATAATTAAAGAAAGACTGTCATCTAACTCAATAGCCGTATATGGATTTTTGCCATATTTTTCTATAAATCGACCTACCCAACCAGAGGTTAAATACTCATCTGCATTACTTGCAGTTTGCCAAATATCTGTAGACCTAAAATGCGATCTATTTGGATTTGGGTAACCGACATTATTTATAACCGATACATATCCTTGATCATATAAATTTTTTAGTGGCGCAAGATTTTGATGAAACCCCAATTGGTCTGTAGCTTTAATGATACTGTTTTTTCGGATTGCAATACCAGGTCTATTTTTAAAATAAATATCGTTTGTATAAGGAATAATAGTATTTAAACCATCGTTACCACCAGTTAGTTGTATAATTACTAGTTTTTTATGCTTCATATTATTTTTTGAAACATTCTCTAAAGCTTTTACAAAATTAGGAACAAAAAATAAACTACTTGCTAAAGTACTTTGTTTTAAAAAATCTCTTCTTTCCATGTTATTAAATTAACAAAGTTGATACTCTGGAATTGACATTAACTGAATACAAAAATTTCTATTCGATTTTACTTGTAAGTTTTTTATAAAGCTTTCGGTATCTTTATCTAATTTAGAAACAATTAATACGTCTGTTAATTCTAGTGCAGTACAATTCTTGTACTTTTTATCAAACTCACTCCAATTTTTGGTGGTTTTAATAAACCTATTTCTCTTTTTAATATTCTTATAATACCTCTCAAAAGCATCTTCAAACTCGCCCTTTTCCTCTAAGTTAATCATTGCGTTGTTTAAAATTAAAGCAGCCAATTTCATTCTAAACATTAGACTGTTAGAATCTATCCAACTTTTTCCACCTTTCCAACCTGCAACATTATTGGGATATAATAGGATTTGCCCCATCATTTTTTGTAAATAATTTAGCTGTCGTTTATTATTGAAATTTACTGGCACTACTTTTTGAATTCCTATTAATAATTCGACAGGAGATTTAATTTTTACCCCAATATTTTTATCATCATAAAACCATTTTGATGAAAATATATATCGCATCAAATTACTAATATTATAATCTTTAAAAAAGATATCTGTAATTTCTTCTACTCTTTTTGCATCTATTTTTGAATTGATAAAGTATTTATACACTTTAGTGCAAATAAATTTTGCACATTGTTTTTGTTCTAAAATAATAGCTATAATATCATCTCCATCAAAATTACCTGTTTTACCAAAAAAAGTTTTTAATCCGTAATCATGTTGTGGTTTTCTTAAATTAAAAGCACCATTTCTTTTATATGACCAACCTGTAAATGCTCTAGCAGATTCTTTTATGTCTTGCTCTGTATAATTGCCAACGCCTAATGTAAAGAGCTCCATTAACTCTCTAGCAAAATTTTCGTTTGGCTTTTTTTTTACATTTTGCCTATTGTTTAGGTACTTACTCATTGAAGGCTCTTTAGCAATTGCTTTTACAAACGCCTTAAAGTCTCCTAACGCATGTTCTCTTAAAGTGTTATTATACTGCTGTATAAAGTATATATCATTATCTCTACACACAAAAACATTGGCCCAAAAAAGAGTCATTTTTTCTCTTAGTAAAAAGTTAGGTTCAGTTAATCTTTCTAACCAAGCGTAATTTAAATCTCGAATTTTTTGCTGTTGCTTTTGCCGTAGTTTCTGAATTTCTGCTATTGTATACTTGTCTCTGAGTTCTTTATATGATTTGAATTTTATGTCAGAAAATTCAGCGAGATCTAATTCTAAGGGTTTAAAATCCTGAGAATCTTTAAAGAGCTGAGAAATTACTTTTGACTTAGATTTTGACTTAAATTGAATTAGATCGTTAATATCAGCACCAAAACTTGCTCTGCAGTATAAATGTTGTATGTGTTTATGCTTCATAACTAAACCTATTAAAACCTTTAGACTTCATAACTATTAAAAAGTTTAAAGCCCCTTTTAACTATTGTACATTTTAATTTTTAAAGTTTAGGTTTTGTATGTTGTTGGTAATGGTTACAAGTTATAAAATTAAATTAACCTTTCAATATAAATACTAATTAAGAGGTATTAAAAATTAGTGTATCCATTTCTCTGGGGTAAATCTAAAAGTATTATTAAATAGTATTCGTTTTATTAAGTATCATAAGTTAAAAAGGCACACTTTTAGGAACACAAGAAATAGCAGATTAGAGGAACGTACTAAAAACCGACATAATTCCATAGGAGGTTCGAATCCTTCAGGACTAAAATTAAGCTTCACAGAAATGTGCTTGTTTGTTTTCTATAAATTAATATTTTGATTTTTAAGTAATATGCTTATTTTAAAACTTTGGAATACGTATTATCTTTACATCGTATTCAGTGAATATATTATCTATAAAATAATTATTAACTTCTAATTCCCCCCGATTATGAAAACTAATAATATAAAACAAATTGTTATCGTATTAATCTGTGCTGTAGGTTTAAACTATTCAGGTAACTACATATTAAAAATGTCTTACATAGATACCTTATTAGATGGTTTAAATGTTATGATTTTTTTTACCTGTTTTTTTCCTTTTTTAATTGTGACTTTCTCTTTAATTAGTAAATTTTGGCTTTAGTCTAATAAATATATTGTTTATTTTTGTATTATGAAAGATTCAATTTTAGCTCAAATTTCAGAATTAACTTCTGAGGAAAAATTTCGAT
>P_2C_Liq_3_UnCtyDRAFT_100037_pt1 | contig 33245 bp, 31 predicted proteins | sample Pon2CUnioCityCA_3_FD_9720 | JGI IMG/M metagenome (IMG submission 9720)
ACTGGAGGCGAACAAGCAATCACAGCAATTTCTGCTGCACCTTGGGGTTCTGCTTTGGCGTGTTTAATTTCTTATGGATACATTACAATGTTAGGTTTCAGAGGATTGACAAATTCTACCAAAACCGCAATTTTAAACGCAAACTATATTAAAGAGCGTTTAAATGGACATTATAATACGTTATATACAGGAGAAAAAGGGCGAGCTGCGCATGAGATGATTATTGATTGTAGAGATTTTAAAGAAAATGGTATTGAAGTCGTTGATATTGCAAAACGTTTAATGGATTACGGTTTTCACGCACCAACCGTTTCTTTTCCTGTGGGTGGTACAATGATGATTGAACCTACAGAATCTGAATCTATTGCTGAGCTAGATCGTTTTTGTGATGCAATGATTGCTATTCGTGAAGAAATTAAAAATGCAACAAAAGAAAATACTAATAATCCTTTAAAGAATGCACCTCATACGCAAGAAATGCTAACTGCTGATGAATGGAATTTTCCATACAGCAGAAAACAAGCAGCTTTTCCTTTGCCTTATATTGCAGACAATAAATTTTGGCCAACTGTTCGTAGAGTTGATGATGCTTTTGGAGATAGAAATTTAATTTGCTCTTGTAATCCAATTGAAGATTACATGTAGATACGTAGTATTTTTTTAATATTTTATGAATTATTCTTTTTAGGAAAATAAAATTGAATGAACCTAGTCATTAATTTAAGTTTTTAAACTTCTTTACGATAAAAGAAATAAGAAATTCATCTAATTTTAACACATTATAAAAACCATCTCAAAAATCCTGAGATGGTTTTTTTGTAGAAAAGAAGTCTTGTAAGATAAATTTTGGTTCACAAAAACTACTCCTTGTATTTTATTAAAATTAAACTTGTTGTGTAAGGAAAGTTGTCTGGTTCAAGCATTAAAGTTAGTAAATAAAACACGAACCAAGAAAATCCACTAGGATTTTTATAAGTAGGCTTTTACCAGCATTTTTTTACACGGTATTGGGTGTAGTGCTTTATTCAGTTGATAAATCCATCTTTTGATTTAACAATTCTACATTAAAATTAATTTTTGCATTTAAAGCTCTAAAAACTTTCAAAATTGTCTCAAATCTTGCGTCAGCTAAATTGTTCTCAATTTTTGAAATTTGAGCTTTTTTTACGCCAATAAGTTCTCCAAGTTGCGTTTGTGTTAATTTTCGGTCTTTTCTTGCTTGTTTAATTGCTTCTCCAATTAAGTCAAGTCGTAATTCGTTTTCATAAGAATCTCTTTTAGAAGTTGCTTTTTTTCCAATGTATTTATCTTTTACTTCGTCGAGTGTATATGTTTTCATTTTTTCTTGTTTTTATATTCAAAGTACTTTTTCATTAATTCGGTTGCTTTGTCAATTTCTTTTTTTGGTGTTTTTTGGGTTTTCTTTATTATTCCGTGTGTTGCAATAACAATTGTTACTTTCTTGTCAGTTTTGTCCCAAAATGCAAAAAGTCGATATTGTTTCTTATTAAACAATGTCCGAAATTCCTAAATATCTGAAGTCAGTTTTTTAAAAAGCGTATTATCGGATTTGACTTTTACTTTGTCAATATTGAAAAGTATTTTTTCTCGGGCCTTTTCATCCAATTCATCAAGAAATTCAAAAACTTATTTTAGAAACTCGACTTTAAATTTTTCTGTCACTCATATTTGTTTGTTGCAAAAGACATAAGTTTCCTTTTTAGTAAACAACTTTATTTTTATGACGGATTTTTTTTGCATTACACACCCAACGGTTATTATATATAGAAATAACATTTCTTAAAATTATAAATACCCTGAACGAATCCACCTGTAAAGATGAGGATGGAGAAAAAAAACAAAATGATTTTAAAGCAGTATAAACCAAAATTAAAGTGCTAAAGAATCAATTATTTTTTGATATAAACCAAAAGTAATTTTATGGATTATATCGTATTTTAAACAAGAATAAGGTTAATGTACCACCAAATAAACGCATTCATTTTTCTTTTAATATTGATTTGTAGACAACAAAACCAATGTACAAGCAATTTCTGACTCAATTTTATGGGCTTTCAGTAGCGCTACAAACTCCATATTTTCTGTTCCTGGATTAAAAATTACTCTTCTTGGTTGCAAATTAATAATGTAGTCGTAATATTCTTCTTGCCTTTTTGGGTTAAGGTATAAAGTTATGGTATCTATGTTTTCATAACTAAGCTTTTCATCATCAATCCTAACATCCAAGACCTTTCCTTTTTTTAAACCTAAAGCAACCGTTGGTATTTGTTTGTCTCTTAACCTTTTAATAGCAATATTGCTGTATCTATTTGGATTTGTAGATGCTCCAATAACTAATGTTATATTTTTCATAATGTTAATCATACGTTAAATACTATCCATATTAGTAACAAAGATAAACCTTTAGTCGTCTTTAAAGCATCAACCAAACCATATAAAATGAAAAAAATAATACTATTCATTTTGCTAATAACTGCTGCAAATTCTTCTGCACAATTGGCAAAAAGCAACCTACCAAAACCTGGGGTGATAACAGGTAAAGTTATAGATAATGCAACCAAACAAGTTTTACCTTATGTAAATATTGTAGTTCGAGATTTGGATAAAAAAATTATTACGGGAGGAATTACAGACGATAACGGACTTTTTAGCATTAAAGATTTACCAAAAGGAAAAAGTATCGTTGAATTACAATTTATAGGGTATACAACCTATTCAAAAGAAATTGAAATTACAAATAAAGCCAAAGAAGTTAATTTAGGTATCATTGCTTTAAATGAAGATAGCGCTTCTTTAGATGAAATCGTGGTAAGAGCAGAAACTTCTACGGTTGTTCAAAAAGTAGATCGTAAAGTGATTAATGTGGGTAAAGATTTAACGGCTGCTGGCACAACCGCTTCAGAATTACTAAACAACGTACAGTCTGTAAGTGTAGATACCCAAACAGGTGCTATTAGCTTGAGAGGAAATGCTAACGTTCGTGTTTTGGTAGATGGCAGACCAACCAATATTCCTGCTGCGCAGTTGTTGCGTCAAATACCATCAACATCAATTAAAAGTGTAGAATTGATTACAAATCCATCTGCAAAGTACAATCCTGATGGAATGAGTGGAATTATCAACATCATCTTAAATAAAAATGCAAATTTAGGTTTTAACGGTTCTGTAGATACAGGTGTTACAGCTGGGCATTATGTACGTTATAATGCATCGACTAATATGAATTACAAAAAGGGTAAAGTCAACTTTTTTATGAATTTCGGACACAATAGTGGTGAAAATTATAACTTCGGTTTTGTAGAGAGACCTAATGTAAATCGTCAAGAATTTGTATTTAAAAATGATAATAATTCTAATCTCATAAAATTAGGGGCAGACATTTATTTGAATGATAAAAACACTTTATCTTTATATACCACTCAAAACTGGTTTACTGGTTTGGCAAATGGTAGATCTTTGGTGTTAGACTCAAATGGCAATACACTAATTAATGCACCAAATACACAAGACAACACTTCGCCAACGGAAACCTACAATCTAAACTATAAATTAGATTTTGCTAAAAAAGGACATAACTTAGAATTGGAAGCAACCTATTCTAACACTGATGCCACGAATATTTTAGACAATTTAAATTTGCTACAACAAGCTTCAGATTTTGATTATGGTGTTTTTAATTATGGAAATAACATCAATAATGACAGAAATAACACACAAATTAATTTAGATTATACCAACCCAATTTCAGAAAAAGGTAAGCTAGAATTAGGTTTAGAATTTAGAGGCGATAAAACTGATAATATTAATGTTACGAATCAAGAAATTTACACTTTTGACACCAATAATACGATTAACGGCACTGAAGAGTTAGGAAGTTCTGACTTTATTTTTGATAGAAATATTTACTCGGCTTACGCTAGTTATGGAACATCATATAAAAAATTAACGATGCAATTGGGTGCTCGTTTTGAAAACTTTTTAATTGATGGTACTTTTAAGCGATATAATGACGAAAACAGAACATCATTAAGAGACACTCAAACAGTTTCTCAAAATTTATTTAACCTATACCCTTCTGCATTTTTCACCTATAGTGCTTCAGATAAAAATCAATATCAATTAAGTTACAGCAGAAGAATAGATAGACCAGGAATACAACAAGTAAATCCAATTAGAGAATGGAGCACACCTTATATTATATCTATTGGAAATGCCAATTTAAGACCACAATTTACCAATAGTTTCGAATTAAATTATACAAGACAAATTAAAGGTGGTAACTTAAGTTTTGGCACTTTTTACAGAAAAATAGATGACGTAATTTCTAGAATTACGAATGAAGATCCTGCAAATCCTGGAGTTGGACAAATATTAAGTTTTACGAACTTTAGTGATACAGATGCGTATGGAATTGAATTTTCTGCGAATTTTAAAGTAAATAAATGGTGGAGCGTAAATTCTAGTATGGATTTTTACTCACAAGAACAATTAGGTACAGTTGATAATACAAATGTAAATCCACAGCAAATTTCTGTTCAGAATAATGTATTTAATGCAAGAATAAGCAATAGTTTTACGGCTACTAAAAATTTACGATTCCAATTATTTTCTATGTATAGAGGCCCTCAAAAAGATATTCAATGGGATGTAGAAAATATGTGGATGATAAATATGGGTGCAAGTTGGACTGTTTTAAAAGGTAAAGGAACTGTAAACGTTAGAGTAAATGATATTTTTCAAGGGATGAAATTTGCATTTAATTCAGAAAATCCTTTTGTACAAAATGGCCAATTCAATTGGGAAAGCAGAACCACGTTTTTAGGATTTAACTACAGATTTGGTGGCGGAAAAAACAAAGCAAAATCTCGAAGACAAAGAGAGAATAGAGAAAAAGATGGCGGAGGTGGTTTCTTTTAAACCAACTTTATTATAATTATTTGAATGAAACCTCAGACTTTTAAATGGAAGGCTTGAGGTTTTTTTTGTTGACAAAAGAATCATTTTTCCTGTCGTTTTGATAGGTGAAAAAAAAAGAGATTTTACATCATATAAAATCTCTTTTTAAATCTTTTAAAATACCGAAAATATTACCAACGAATTACCACAGAACCCCAAGTAAAACCACTACCAAAAGCAGCTAAAACAACCAAATCGTTGTCTTTAATTTTACCTTCTTCCCAAGCTTCAGTTAAAGCAATGATTACAGATGCTGCTGTAGTGTTGCCATATTTTTGAATATTGTTATGTACTTTATCATCAGACAATCGAAACTTCTTTTGAATAAACTGGGCAATACGTAAATTCGCTTGATGCGGAATTAACATATCAATGTCTGTACTTTGTAAATTATTAGCTTGCAAACCTTCTACAATTGCCTCAGAAAAACGAACAACAGCATGTTTAAACACAAACTGCCCATTCATATATGGAAAATACGATTGATCTTCTGGATCATTCTCTGCTAATATTTCTGGCACCCATCTTCCTGTACTTGGCCCATCCAACATCAACTCTCTCGCGTGTTTTCCTTCCGAATGTAAATGTGAGGATAAAATTCCTTTTCCTTTTTCTTCACTTCGTGATAAAACTGCAGCTCCAGCTCCATCACCAAAAATTACAGTCACTCCCCTACCTCTTGTTGATCTTTCCAATCCTCCAGAATGATTCTCTGCACCAATCACCAAAATATTTTTATACATTCCTGTTTTTATAAATTGGTCTGCAACAGACATCGAATATATAAAACCAGAACATTGGTTGCGCACATCTAAAGCACCAATAGTTGGCATATCTAGCATATCTTGTACACGAACACCACCTCCTGGAAAATACATATCAGGACTCAGCGTAGCAAATACAATAAAATCAATATCATCTTTGGTTAAACCTGCTCTCTCAATAGCTATTTTTGCAGCTTTTGCACCCATTGAAGAAGTATTATCGCCAGTTTTTGGATCTATCCATCTGCGCTCTTTAATACCTGTTCTTTCTTGAATCCACTCATCAGAGGTATCCATAAACTCTTTTAAATCGTTATTGGTAACAACGTTTTCTGGAACATAATACCCTAACCCCGTGATTTTTGAATTATACATATTTTTAAGTTGTAAAAATTAGTTATTTGTTATTTGCAACGAACAAAAATAGTGATAATTTAATACCTTTACAAAAACTAATGATCATCTACTACGCTTTTTAAACTTAAAAGAGCGCCTTTTTAATTATCCAATAGAGATAAAATATCACAAAAAAGATAAATTCTGCCATCTTGTCATAATTCCAAATTTGGTATTTTTTTTGACTACTTGTATCAAGAAAATTAAAATAAACGGTATTCGTATTTGTCATTTAAAGCAAAATGCAACGTGGTCGAAAAACCTCTTTTCAGATCTCTTCATTACGTTAAAATGACAAAGCGTTTTAAAAACAAAATAACATCAAACAAAAACAGATAAAATTATGAGTAAAGGAAACATTAACGTATCAGTAGAAAATATTTTTCCGCTGATTAAAAAATTCTTGTATTCTGATCACGAAATCTTTTTACGTGAGTTAGTTTCTAACGGAACTGATGCAACTACAAAGTTAAAACACTTAATTTCTATTGGTGAGGCTAAAACCGAATTGGGTGATGCAAAAATTGAAATCAGCATAGATAAAGATGCGAAAACATTAACGATTAAAGATCAAGGTATAGGAATGACCGCTGATGAAGTTGAAAAATACATCAACCAAATTGCATTTTCTGGAGCTGAAGAATTTTTAGACAAATACAAAGATGATAAAAATGAAACTGGTGTAATTGGGCATTTTGGTTTAGGTTTTTACTCTGCTTTTATGGTTGCTGATAAAGTAGAAATTATTACAAAATCTTTTAAAGACGAACCTGCTGCTCATTGGACTTGTGACGGTTCTCCAGAATACACCATAGTTGAACACGACAAAACTGACCGAGGTTCTGAAATTATTTTACACATTGCAGAGGATTCTACAGAATTTTTAGAAGAAGGTAAAATTAGAGGTTTACTAACCAAATACAATCGTTTTAACCAAGTGCCAATTAAATTTGGAACCAAGAAAGTAAACGATCCAACTCACGAGCCAAAAACTACAAAAGATGCCGAAGGCAAAGAAACTACAGAGCCACACAGACAGATTGAAGTAGATAATATTATCAACAATACAGACCCAGCTTGGACCAAAGCACCTGCAGATTTAAATGATGAAGATTACACGAATTTCTACAGAGAGTTGTATCCAATGCAATTTGAAGAGTCTTTATTTCACATTCATTTAAATGTAGACTATCCGTTTAACTTAACAGGAATTTTATTCTTCCCAAAGTTAAGTCCGTCAATGGATATGCAAAAGGATAAAATTCAGTTGTATCAAAATCAAGTGTATGTAACTGATAATGTTGAAGGAATTGTGCCAGACTTTTTACAGATGTTAAAAGGGGTAATCGATTCTCCAGACATTCCGTTAAATGTTTCTCGTTCGTATTTGCAAGCAGATGGTGCTGTAAAGAAAATATCAGGATACATCACTAAAAAAGTAGCAGATAAATTATCATCATTATTCAAAAAAGATCGTGAAGATTTTGAGCAAAAATGGAACGATATTAAAGTGATTATTGAATACGGAATGTTATCCGAAGATAAATTCTTTGACAAAGCTAAAAAATTCGCTTTATATCCAACTGTAGATAACACGTTTTTCACTTTTGACGAATTCATTGAAAAAACAAAAGACGCACAAACCGATAAAGATGGCAATCACGTAATTTTATATGCAGCGAACAAAGATGCACAACACAGCTATATTCAAGATGCAAAAGCAAAAGGGTATGAAGTGTTAATTTTAGATTCGCCAATTATATCTCATTTAATGCAAAAATTAGAAGGTGGCGATGCTAAAGTGAAATTTACGAGAGTAGATTCAGATTTTATTGATAATTTAATTAAGAAAGACGATAACGTAATTTCTAAATTATCTGATGAAGAGAAAGAAAAATTAAAGCCAATTATTGAAGGTGCAGTAAACAACTCGTCTTACACAGTTCAGTTAGAAGCTATGGATTCTGCTGCGTCTCCTTTTATAATTACCATTCCAGAATTTATGCGTAGAATGAAAGAAATGCAAGCTACTGGTGGTGGTGGAATGATGGGAATGGGTAATTTTCCAGATATGTATAACTTAGTGGTAAACACCAACAACCCATTAGTCTCAGAAATTTTAACTACTGATGAAGACAAGCAAAAAGGCTTAATTTCTCAAGCTTTCGATTTGGCTAAGTTATCTCAAAATCTATTGCATGGTGAAGAGTTAACGAACTTTATAAAAAGAAGTTACGAATTGATTAAATAGTGGTAAATCCACAAATAATATACAAACCTCTTTGTGAAAGCAGAGAGGTTTTTTTAGTTGATTTTCTTAAAAAAATCAACTAACTTCGTTTAACTTCTGATAAAATGAATTGGAACTCACTTTATCATTATAGTTAAACGAATTACTTCAAAACAAGGCTTCTTTTCAACTATCTTTACACAAAATCTAATCAATGCAATTTTCTGATTTACCTTTACATAAAACCATCTTAAAAGCCATTGCTGAAGAACGTTTTCATAGACCTACTTTAGTGCAAGAACAAACAATTCCGTTAGTTTTAAACAAAAAAAATGTTATTGTTGCTGCACAAACTGGCACAGGAAAAACAGCAGCATTTGCGTTGCCAATTATACAGTTACTGTTAAGCAAACAAGATGCAGAAAAAGGCGATAAAAAGATAAAAACTGTGGTCGTTACTCCTACTCGTGAATTGGCCATTCAAATTTTAGAAAACTTTAAAAGTTACAGCAAATACACAAATCTAAGAACTACTGCTGTTTTTGGTGGTGTTTCTTTAGAACCTCAAAAAGAAATTTTAGCAAAAGGCATAGATATTTTAATAGCAACTCCTGGTCGATTGATTGATTTACAAATGCAAGGAAATATTGATTTGAGCGAAATAGAAATTTTTGTTCTAGATGAAGCCGATTTAATGTTAGATATGGGCTTTATCAATGATGTAAAAAAGATTGAAAAATTAACACCTAAGAAAAAACAAACGTTATTATTCTCGGCAACCATTCCAGAAAAGATTGATGAATTAGCAAAATCAGTCATAAAAAATGCGGTTAAAGTTGAAATAAATCCAGAAGAAACTACCGCAAAAAATATTGGGCAACTACTCTATTATCTGCCAAAAAAGAATAAAACCGATTTGTGTTTGCATTTATTAAGAAACACCATTCATGGCAAAATTATCATTTTTAGACGCACCAAATTTGGTGTTGATAAACTAGAAGCAACCTTACTGAAAAACAGCTATAAGGTAACAAGTATTCACGGAGATAAAACTCAAGGAATCAGAAATAAAGCCATTGAAGATTTTAAAAGCAAAAAAGCAAGTATTTTAATTGCTACAGATGTTGCTGCAAGAGGTATTGATATTACAAATGTAGACGCTATTATTAATTTCGATATTCCGAACGTGCCCGAAACTTATGTGCACAGAATTGGTAGAACAGGTAGAGCCGGAAAATCTGGCATTGCTTTTTCTTTTTGCGCTCCAGATGAAAATGGATATATTAAAACTATAGAAACCTTAATTGAAAAACCGATTAAAGTAATTGACGATCATCCTTATTTAATTCATAAGCCAAAGCACAAAAAACTACAGCCAAATACGGTTAGCAAAAATAAAAAAGGAAGAAAATCTGAAGCGTCTAAAAAAAAGAAAAAACGCTGGTATTAAAAATATTTTATGGTTGTTTTTTATTATTTTTATGACATCAAATAGTGTAAAAAAATGAAAAAAAATCTGTAGTTTCTTTTCTCAGAGAAATTTCAATTGTCATATTTGGTGTATTAATTGCTCTATTTATAAGTAATTGGAAAGAAAAAAGCAACAATCAAGAATATGTAGAAAAAGCCAAATCGTATATTGAAAAAGAAATTACGAGAAATAAACAAGATTTAACAAATGTTCTTTTTAAGCACGAAAATACAATAGACACACTATACACTCTTAAAACTAAAGCAAACTATTCGATAAAAGATTTTTTAGAGGATTTAGGAGGATTTCAAATATCAGAATTAAAAAATACAGGCTTGCGTTTTTTTGTTGCAAACAAAGCTGAACTTATCGATTTTGAAACCATTTCTAAACTTTCAAGTATAGATCAAGGAATTGATATTGTCAATTATAAAAGTAAAAATTTAATCGACTTTATATATAAAAAAATGGAAAGTACTTTAGTGAAAGACAAAGAAACTTTTATAATATATTTAGAAGAATTACATGAAAGTGAAGCATCACTTTTAAAAGCATTCAATGATTATTTAAAATTATAACTTTTTATTTCCCTAAATAAAAAGTAACTTTAACCTTTAAAAACGAATACCTTACTCAATATCGTTTTTAATGTTGCATANAGACTTATAATTTTAAAGTAAATTTAAAACATATAATTATGAAAACTAACATTATTAAAAAATCTACCTCAATTTTATTCGGATTCTTTTTATCACTTTTCATCTGTTCAACTGCTGCTCAAGCACAAGAAATTCAGGTAACAGGCATTGTAAAAGGACTAACTTTTGAAAAAACTGAGGTTTTAAATGGCGCTAATATTTTTTTAAAAGGAACTAAAACAGGCACAAGTTCTAACAAAAAAGGCGAGTTTACATTTCCTCAAAAACTAAATATTGGCGATGTTTTAGAAATTTCTTATTTAGGTTATGTAAAGAAAAGAATAACGATTAAAGAAAATTCCAGTTTTTTAAATATCACTTTACAAGAAGATGACAATCAAATGTTGGGCGCATTAAACAACAACAAACGTTACAAAACCAAAAGGCAAAAAGATTAGATTCTATGCCAAAAATTACGCTCTGTTTTTTTCTGTTTTTTGGCTATTTTAGTTTTGCGCAGNCATNAGATTTTAATCATNTTGATTTTTCTAAAGCNGATAATACTGCCAAAACTGTAAAAAGTAAACGTCTTTTTGAGTTAAACAAACTCACGTTCGAATTGACTAAAAATTTAGATACGGATATAGAAAAACTCAGAGCCATTTATACTTGGATTTGTAATAACGTCGCCAACGATTTTGGTTTATACTCCTTAAACGAAAGAAAGAGAAAACGCTTTGCAAAAGATTCTATAAAACTGCAAAACTGGAACTCTACGTTCAAGAAAAAACTCTTTAAAAAACTATTAAAAAAGAAACGTACCATTTGTACTGGTTATGCCTATTTATTAAAAGAAATGTGCGCAACTGTTGGTATAGAAAGTAAAATGGTAAATGGTTTTGGCAGAACAAGTACTGTTGATTTTACAAAATTATTAATGCCCAATCACACTTGGAACGTTGTAAAAATTAACAACAAATGGTATTTATGCGATCCAACTTGGTCTACAGGAATTTCTTTTCCTGATGAAGGCCGTTTTGAATTTATATACAACGACGGTTATTTTTTAACAGATCCAAAACTCTTTTTTTTAAATCATTATCCTATCGAAGCAAAATACTCTTTATTGAGTGAACCTGCTCCAAGTTATACTGATTTTACAGAAGCTCCCTTACTATATGGCGATGCCTATCTTGTTTTAGAAAAACATATTTCTCCTAAAAAAATGCATCACATATTACAAAAAGGAGATACGTTTTTCTTTCAATATCAACTAAAAAATGAAAAGGATGCAAACCAAGTAAAGTTTGTAATTGATAGTGGTTTAAACGAACAAACAGTTCAACCAAAAATAGATCTAAAGGAACAAATTTTAACCTTAAATTATACTTTTAAAACTACAGGCTTTTTTGATGTGCATTTGTATATCGAAAATAAACTCATAGCCACCTATACTTTTAAAGTCATTAAATAATTTAAAATAGTAGTACATTTATCGCCTAAAACAAAAAATAAAATCTCATGAAATGGAGAAGCAAACGCAGAAGCTCTAATGTTGAGGATAGAAGAGGAATGTCTTCTGGAAGAAATTTTAGCGGTGGTGGAAATGGTGGAATAATCAAACTTTTGCTTCCTTTACTTCTAAAATTAATTACCACAAAAAAAGGATTACTTATTGTAGCCATTGTTATTGGTGTACTGTATTTTACAGGTACTAATCCTTTGCAATTATTAGTAGGCGGTTCTTCAAATCAAATTACAAAAACAACAAATTATAAAGGCACTGCAAAAGAAAACGAACTAGCAGACTTTACCAATGAAGTTTTAAGAAGTACAGAAGATGTTTGGAACAAACTCTTGCCTAATTACAAAGAGCCCACTTTGGTCTTATTTACAAACTCGGTTTCTTCTGCTTGTGGTGCTGCTTCAAGTGCAACTGGCCCTTTTTATTGTCCTGGAGATGATAAATTATATATCGATTTAAGTTTTTTTCAAGAAATGGCAACCCGCTTAAATGCTCCTGGAGATTTTGCGCAAGCGTATGTAATTGCCCACGAGGTTGGTCATCATATTCAAAGTTTAATGGGCACAACCGATAAAATGCAACAACTTCGAGGAAAAATCAGTCAAAAAGAATACAACAAACTTTCTGTAAGATTAGAATTACAAGCCGATTTTTTAGCCGGAGTTTGGGCACATCATTCTCAATTAGACAATTTAATCTTAGATGATAATGATTTAAAAGAAGCGTTAAATGCAGCAAACGCCATTGGCGATGATCGATTACAAAAACAATCTTCTGGTAGCGTTGTGCCTGACTCTTTTACTCACGGAACTTCTGCCCAAAGAATGCGTTGGTTTAAAAAAGGTTTTGAAACAGGAGCTCTCTCTCAGGGAGATACTTTTAATGCAACTTCATTATAATACGATGTCATTTACCATCAAAAAAGCAACTCCTACAGATATACCTGCTTTAGCAAAGGTGAGCAAAGAGGCATTTTACGTACCACACAAAGATGCTATTCCTAAAGAAATTATAGCAAATTACATGCTTGTTAACTTTAGTGAAACAACATTACTTAAAGAAATAACCAATACCAATTTTCAATATCATTTAATTTATGTTAATGATGTTCTAGCAGGATTTTCAAAAATTATCATAAACACTCAAAATCGACATATAAAAGAAACCAACGTTACCAAAATGGAACGATTATATCTTTTAGAAGAATTTTATAATTTGGGGTTAGGAAAAGAATTATTTCAGTTCAATTTAAACTTAGCCAAGCAAAAAAATCAAAAAGGGATTTGGCTTTATGTTTGGATTAAAAACTACAGAGCCATTAAATTTTACAGAAAAAATGGTTTCAAAAAAATAGCTTCTTACGATTTTCCTATTTCTGATGCAGAAACGAGACCTAATGACGTTTTGTATTTAGAACTTTAAACTTATCTTTTCATATATTTGAGGAAACACTCTTGAAATGAAAAAAATACTGCTCATTTTTTTATGTATTTCTTTACATATTACAGCACAAACAAACACAGAAATTCACGTTTTTGATATTAAAAAAGATGGCGAAAACTACATTTTAGAAAAGGGAAAAAATATATCTAACAATAGTGGTTATGATAGTCAACCTTATTTTTATGACGATTCTAAAATAATTTTTGCTTCCTCAAGAAATGGAAATGCAGATATTGCTTTGGTTGATTTAAACCAAGAAAACTCTAAAATCAATTTTATTTCTGACACTGAAAATGGTGGCGAATATTCACCTCAAAGAATACCAAATTCTGATAATATTTCTGCAGTTCGATTAGACAATGATGGTGTACAACGTTTTTACAGTTATCATTTTAATACTAAAAAATCTAAAGAATTAATTCCTGATTTAAAAGTAGCGTATCCTGCTTGGTTTGATAAAAACACGTTGGTTTCTTCTGTAATCGTGAATGATAGTTTGCATTTAATCATATCCGATTTAAAACAAAAAACAAATACAACCGTAGCAAAAATGGTTGGGCGTTCTGTGCATAAAATTCCGAATACCGATTTGATGAGTTTTATCAGTAAAGAAAATGAGGATTATTGGTTGTTAAAATCCATCAACCCAAAAACCAAAGAAATTAAAACCATTACTTCTGTAGGCAAAACTGAGGATGTAATTTGGCTTCCAGATGGCACTTTGTTAATTCCGAATCAATCTGATATCTACAAATTCAATCCTAAAACTGATCAAAAGCCTAGTTTATTTTTTAGTTTTTCTGATGAAAATATGAATAACATTTCAAGAATGGCTGTTAATGCTGATGGAACAAAAATTGCTTTGGTTGCAGAAGTATCACCTGAATATTTAGCAGAAGAACAACTAAAAGGATACAATACTAGAGATATTGATGCCTTTTTAAAACCCTTTGCCAAAGATGTAAAAGTATATCGTTTTCCAAATACAATGAGATATGAAGGTTTAGATAAAATGCGAGAAAACTATGCTTCGTTCTTTGAAAATACTCCTGATTTACATTGTAAAATACTAAACCGAATTGTGTATAAAGACAAAGTTATTGATCACGAATTGGTTACTGCAAACGGAAGAACTTTTAAAGCTGTAGCGATTTATACAATGAAAAACGGTAAAATTGTAAGTGTCACTTTTATGTAAGAAATTAATTAATTTTCTTTTCAAAATATTTTTTTAAATACGTAAACTGAATTACAATCATTAACCCAAAGAAAACAAAAGCATAAGCTGTTGTATTTGAAACAGAAATATTGTCAAAAAGAGTAGGAATCTGAAATTTATCAAACAAAGAAAAATCAATTTCAGGTAAATTAAAAGACCCTTTTGCAGATTTTCAAAACGAAATACATAACGTAGCAATTAGAGCTAAAACAACACCAAACCATCCTTTTTTGGAGATTAAAGCCTTTGTTTTAGATACTTTTAATGAACTTTCTAATGCTATTTTCTGCATCAAATTTTTAGTAAAATCAAAAGAAGGTTGCTCTTGCTCAATTTCTTTTACGTACTTTTTTGCAAAAGCATCTAACTCTTTTATGTGCTTATTTTCTCCCATAATTTTCAATCATTTCTGGTTCTAAATTATCTTTAACAATCGTTAATAATCTTTTTCGTGCTCTATGCAATTTCACCTTTAAATTAGCTTCAGATAAACCCATAATTTCTATAATTTCTTTTAAAGATAACTCATCATAATAAAACATCCAAATTACAGAACGTTCTTCTGTTGGCAATTTTTGCAAACATTTGTCCATCACTTTAGAGCGTTCTTTGCGAGCTATTCCTTGTAAAATGGTCTCTGCTGATTGTATCTGATGAAACGTAATTTCATTAATCTCAAAAGTATTATTATTGTTTTTATTTTTCTTGAGGTTATCTAAACTCGTGTGATATGCAATGCGATACAACCAGGTCGCAAATTTAGAATCACCTTTAAAATTCGGTAAATTCTTATACGCTTTTATAAACGTATCTTGACTTATTTCTTCGGCTTCTTCTCTATTTTTTGTCATTTTAAACGCCAAACTAAACACCATATTTTTATAGTTATCAACAAGATACGCAAAAGCATTTGTATCTCCATTGATGACTTTAGTAATATAAAGTTGGTCGTTGTTGTTTGTCATTTTATCTTTGACTGTGTCTTAGATAGAAAGGTTACACTTTTTTAGAAATAATACCTATTTTCTTAGTAAATCATTTCCTATTGCACAATGCAAACACCTTTTTTGTGTGCAATAATTATTTTTGAGTTGTAATAAAGCCTGACTATCCATTGCAGTATTCGCCTTTATTTTTAAGTCAGAAAACTTAGAAATAATACTGTTTTTTTCTGCTGTTATCTGTGTAATTACATCTAAAAATGTTTCTTGCTCAAATTCATTTCTATGCTGTAAATACACAAATTTTAAAGGAAGAATCGTATTTATTAAAATCAAATCAACAAATGATTTAGTAATTTTTTTAGGTGATTTTTTTGATGCTTTTTCAAAAGTATAATGCGTTTGCCAAAACTCACTTATGCTAAAATTAAAAATTTGATAAAAATCGTCTTTTTTAGAGATTTGCATCAACTTTGAAAATAAATTTTGATGTGTAAAATACAAGCTGGCTAGTTGAGCAATTCGAATGGTTGGAAAATTATTCGGACGCATTCTAAAAAACTGAAACGTGTTTTTAGCAATAGATTTCAGTTTGTATTTATGCTTTAAATACAGGTAAGTTGTTTTTAGGTTTTGGTGATAAACTTCTTCAAGATCGTCATCTAAAAATCCTGCTTGGCCAAAAAATAGGGCAGTCAATTCGTTTTCATCAAAACATACTTTTCGAATGATAGAAAAATCGATAGCGTTTGCCAACTGTAAAAAAGCATCTCCATTTATTTTTAAGCCAAAGTTTTTTGCCAATAATTTAAATAATACTGCTTCAAAATCACCATTATATTGCCCTAATAACTTTTGTATTAAAAATGATTTTTGCTCTAGTCTTTCAAAATACAATCGTTCTAACCAATTGTCTATTAGAAATTTACTTACAGTAGAAATTTGATTTTCACAAGGAATCCAATTTTGTTTTTGGTACAGTAGGGCATTGTAATTTGTCAATAAATTCTTATCAACAAAATGTTTCAATGCTAAAGTAGGCAAAGGGTTGTTATTCTTCATAAAAACAGCAGTATCGTATTCCCAAACAACGTGCAGAATTACAGCATCATAATTTACATCTTCTTCGTGTTTGTGCAAATACCAATCAGATGATTTTACGTGCATTTCTACATTTCCTCCCCAAAGTTGGTGATCAATTTCAATTTGAGCATTCAAAAAATCTGGCCCTGCATTTTTATTGTGTATTCCAGACCTTTTAATGTAAATATCTTGATTTTCTGTAGTTTGTAGCTTACCCCCAGAAAAAAGTTTGTATTGCCATACATAATACAAAAAATCTTCATTCATAGTTTTTGTTTTAAAGATATAAAAAAATTTATGTTTCTATCAATTTTACCAATTGAAACTAATATTCTAAGTGCTATTTTGGGATTATTTTTGTTACATAAATAAAAATATGAATTCAATAGAAAGTTTACAATGGCGCTATGCTGTTAAAAAATTTGATAAAAATAAATACTTATCAACCTCACAACTAAATACCTTAAAAGAAGCCTTTAATTTAACTGCAACTTCTTACGGTTTACAACCTTTAAAATTAGTCGTTGTCAAAAATAAAAGCATTCAAGAAGAATTGGTTTTACATTCTTGGAATCAGCCTCAAGTGGTTGATGCTTCTCATGTATTGGTAATTTGTGTACCACAAAAATATACTTCTCAAGAAGTAGAAAATTACTTTAAACTAGTGCAAGATATTAGAGAAACTCCAGAGGCTATTATAGCGCCTTTTAAAAAGTTTTTAACTGCTGAAATTGAGAAAAAAACGCAAGAAGAATTATTAATTTGGAACAAAAATCAGGCGTATTTAGCACTTGGGAACTTATTAACTGTTTGTGCTTTAGAAAAAATTGACGCCTGTCCAATGGAAGGTTTTGTACCCGAAAAATATGATGAAGTGTTGGACCTTACTGCGCAAAATTTAACCTCGGTATTGGTATTACCTGTTGGTTTTAGAGCAGATGATGATTATATGAAAGATTTGAAAAAAGTGCGTAAAAATATTGAAGATGTTGTTATTGAAATACTATAAACAGCATCTTTAAACGCAACCTTTTCTCTTATTTAGCATCTAAGAAATAAGTAATAGAGATATGAAAAAAATATTCGTTTTAATTTTCTTAGTTGCATCATTTTATAATTGTTCAAATGATGATGATATCTCTGATATACACATTCGACTGTCTAACGTTAGTCAATTTAAGTATCAAAATATTATCGTAGACACCTCCACTGGTACTGTTAATTTTGACGATTTAGAATCGCAGCAATTATCAGCATACCAAACTTTCGAAAAGGCATATAGCTATGCATTTATCCAATTGCAAATTGATGGAAATACCTACACCTTTCAACCCATAGATTATGTGGGAGAATCCTTGCTTAAAAACGGATATTATACGTATCAAATTGAGGCAAATGATCTTCAAGAAGAATATGGAACGTTAAGTCTTACTTTGATTAAGGACTACTAAATTGTTACCACTTTAATTCTTCTATTTCAAATTGATTTGAATCCTTTAGCTTAAATTTGTAACTTTTCAATGAAATTTAAAAATCCACAAATAAACTTCTATCTGTGTGATAAAAAACTAATAAAAGAATGAATCAAAACATCAGAAATATAGCACCAACAAAGGTTTGGAATCACTTTGCAGATTTAAATGCAGTTCCTCGTCCTTCAAAAAAAGAAGAGCGCATCATTCAATTTATGGTTGATTTTGGCAAAAATTTACAACTAGATACTTTTGTGGATAAAGTAGGTAATGTGATCATTAAAAAACCAGCCACTTCTGATATGGAAAACAGAAAAACCATTGTAATGCAAGGACATTTAGATATGGTACATCAAAAAAATGCGGACACTGTTTTCGATTTTGATAACGAAGGGATTAAAATGTATGTTGATGGTGATTGGGTAAAAGCAGAAGGCACAACTTTAGGCGCAGACAATGGTTTAGGAGTTGCTGCAATTATGGCTGTTTTATCTTCTACAGACATTTCGCATCCAACAATTGAGGCACTTTTTACCATTGATGAAGAAACCGGAATGACAGGTGCTATGGGTTTAGAAGGCGGCATTTTACAAGGTGAAATTCTGCTGAATTTAGACACAGAAGAAGATGATGAAATTGGGATTGGTTGCGCAGGTGGGGTTGATGTTACAGCAACTAGAAGGTATCATGAAGAAGAAACTCCAGAAAATACAACAGCTTTCTCGATTACTGTTAAAGGTTTAAATGGTGGTCATTCTGGAATGGACATCATCAAAGGCTTAGGAAATGCAAACAAAATTATGAATCGTGTTTTGTTTGATGGTTTTGAAAAATATGGATTGCGAGTTTCTGAAATTAATGGCGGTAGTTTGCGAAATGCAATTCCGAGAGAAAGCTTTGCAACTATAGTAGTTGATACTGTTTCTAAAGAAAATTTTCTGTCCGAAATTAGCATGGTTATCAACAAAATAAAAGAAGAGTTTTCAACATTAGAGAGTAATTTAGCAATTGATATTCAAGAAGTTAAATCTACGAAAGCAGTTATGGAGTTAGGTGTTCAAGAATCTTTTATTAAAGCAATTTATGCTGCTCATAATGGCGTTTATAGAATGAGTCCAGATGTAAATGGCTTGGTTGAAACATCAAATAATATTGCAAGAATTATTGTAAAAGATGGCGCTATTAAAGTAGGTTGTTTAACGCGTTCATCATCTGAAACTAATAAATGGGATTTGGCCAATTCGCTTCGTGCGTGTTTTGAATTGGCAGGTTTTGATGTCGATTTTTCAGGAAATTATCCAGGCTGGCTACCAAATATGAATTCTTCCATTTTAAAAACTGTTGAAAATACCTATATCAAATTATTTGATGCGCAGCCTAATGTTGCTGCTTGCCATGCAGGTTTAGAATGTGGGATTTTAGGACAAAATTATCCAGAGATGGAAATGATTTCTTTCGGCCCAAACATTAAAGGAGCGCATTCGCCAGATGAACGTGCTCAAATTTCATCAACCCAAAAATTTTGGAGATTACTATTGGAAGTCTTAAAAAATATCCCCGAAAAAGACGAGAAATAGTTGTGGGTTCTATTTTTTGAAAATTGTTTAAAAAAAGGAAAATACTGAATTTAATGAATTCTATTTCAGAAATTTAGTAATTTATCTTTTTGTTAACATCTTTCATTTCTTTACTGCAGAAAAAAATGTAATTTTACTCTTTAGTAACATAGAGTTTTTTATGGGAAAAATTATTGCTATTGCAAATCAAAAAGGTGGTGTTGGTAAAACAACAACAAGTGTAAATCTTGCTGCATCTTTAGGGGTATTAGAGAAAAAAGTATTGTTAATTGACGCAGATCCACAGGCTAACGCCTCGTCAGGACTAGGCATTGATGTAGACGCTATAGAATTGGGAACTTACCAAGTTTTAGAGCATACTATTTCTGCGAGAGAGGCTATTATAACTACAACCTCTCCAAATGTAGATATTATTCCTGCTCATATCGATTTAGTTGCCATTGAAATTGAATTGGTAGATAAGGAAAATAGAGAGTATATGCTTAAAAAATCGGTGGCTGAAATTAAAGATGATTACGATTATATTTTAATAGACTGTGCTCCATCATTAGGTTTAATTACATTAAACTCTTTAGTGGCTGCAGACTCTGTAATTATTCCGATTCAATGTGAATATTTTGCGTTAGAAGGTTTAGGAAAATTATTAAACACAATAAAAAGCGTACAAAATATACACAATGCAGAATTAGATATTGAGGGCTTATTATTAACCATGTTCGATTCTCGTTTACGTCTATCAAATCAAGTAGTTGATGAGGTAAGAAAGCATTTTTCTAGTATGGTTTTCGATACCATTATTAGAAGAAACACACGCTTAGGAGAAGCGCCTAGTTATGGCGAAAGTATTATTGCTTACGATGCAACAAGCAAAGGTGCTGTAAATTACTTAAATTTGGCGCAAGAACTGTTAAAAAAGAATTCGTAAAATGGCAAAAGCAACTAAAAAACAGGCATTAGGAAGAGGATTATCTGCATTGTTGCAAGAATCACCAAATATAAATTCTGCATCAGATAAAAATGCAGACAAAGTTGTTGGTAATATTATTGAATTAGAGTTAGATTTAATTGATGTAAATCCTTACCAACCAAGAACCTATTTTGATGAAGAAGCCTTACGTGAATTAGCAAGTTCTATTAGAGAACTAGGTGTAATTCAGCCTATTACAGTTCGTAAATTAGAAGGCAATAAATTTCAATTGGTTTCTGGTGAGCGTCGTTTTAGAGCATCAAAATTAATTGGCAGTAAAACCATACCCGCTTATATTCGATTGGCAAACGATCAAGAAATGCTTGAAATGGCATTGGTTGAAAACATTCAGCGTAAAAATTTAGATCCGATAGAAGTTGCCCTTTCGTACCAACGTTTAATTGATGAAATTCAGTTAACGCAAGAAGAACTAAGTACAAGAGTCGGTAAAAAAAGATCTACGGTTACCAATTACTTACGTTTGTTAAAATTAGATCCAATTTTACAAACAGGCATGCGAGATGGTTTTATTTCTATGGGGCATGGACGCGCAATGATTAATGTAGAAAACACAGAAGATCAATTGGCCATTTATGAGAAAGTTTTACGAGAAAAACTATCGGTTAGGCAAACTGAAGATTTGGTAAAAAACCTAAAATCGGGTGTCATTGCAAAACCAAAAAAGAAAATTATTCCTGCTTTTGTTAGAGAAAGTCAAAAGGAAATCGGTGCCTTTTTTGGTCATAAAATAGAGATTACTGTTGCAAATAATGGTAAGGGAAAAATATCAATTCCATTTCATTCAGAAGAAGATTTTAATCGCATAAAAAACTTATTAAAGTAAGTGTCTTTTAAAAAAAATATAGCATTTCTTTTCTTCGCATTTTTTACTGCGATATTTTTTGCACAAAAAGATTCTACTGCTGTAAAAGTTAAAGGTATCAAAATAGATGGAAAGCTAAATATCCCACAAGGTATATACAATCCTTTAGCACCCTCTAAAGCCGCTTTTTATTCTGCAATTTTACCAGGCTTAGGGCAAATTTATAATAAAAAATATTGGAAAGCACCTATTGTTTGGGGAGCTTTAGCCATACCAACGTATTATTACCAAATAAATAATAGCGATTATAAACGGTACAGAAATGCGTACAGATTAAGAAAAGCAGGGCTAAAAGATGAATTTACTTTAGATAACGGTACAGAACTTTTATCTACAACTACGCTAGAAACTGCTCAAGAACAATTACAAGAAAACAGAGATTTTTCGTTATTATCTGGTATAATTTTATACATATTACAAATTGTAGAAGCAAGTGTTAACGCACATTTACTGCAGTTTAATACCGATGATAATATATCGTTAAGACCTACTTTTATTGCAGAGCCTATTCAGTTTGAAGCGCCAGCAGTAGGTTTAAAATTTAAATATACTTTTTAAAATGAAGATTGCACTTTTAGGTTATGGAAGAATGGGGAAAGAAATTGAAAAAATCGCAATTTCTAGAGGTCATGAAATAGTAATTCGTAAAGATGTTGATGACAATATTGATATTACATTAGCTGATGTTGCTATCGATTTTAGTGTCCCAAATTCTGCTTATAACAATATTACAAATTGCATAAACAACAACGTTCCCGTAATTTCTGGCACTACAGGTTGGTTAGACAAATATGATGATGCAGTGGCCTTATGTAAAGAAAAAAAAGGTGGTTTTATTTATGCATCTAACTATAGTGTGGGTGTAAATATCTTTTTTGAGCTGAATAAACAATTGGCAAAAATGATGAGTACTTTAAAGGACTACAATGTTTCTATGGAAGAAATTCATCATACTAAAAAATTAGACGCACCAAGTGGCACAGCCATTACTTTAGCGGAAGGCGTTATCGAAAACACTGCTAAATCGGCTTGGGTTTTAGGTGATGAAAATACAGAAAATGAAATTCCAATTGTAGCAAAAAGAATTCCAGATGTACCTGGCACACATTCTGTTTGGTATACTTCTGATGTTGATACCATAGCGATTAAACACACAGCACACAATAGAAAAGGTTTTGCTTTAGGTGCTGTTATTGCTGCAGAATGGATTTTAGATAAAACAGGAGTTTTTTCGATGAAAGATGTGTTAAACATCTCATAAAAAACGTAACATATTGGTAAAAAAAACACCAATGATTACTATCTTCTCGAGTGCAGTCGAGAAGTTATTTTAAAACATGAATGAGTTCTCGACTGCACTCGAACAGACACGAATACTAAAGTTATGACGTATACACAATGGTTTATCTTCTTTTTAATTGTGCAAGTATTGCATTTTTTAGGTACTTGGAAATTATATGTAAAAGCGGGTAGAAAAGCTTGGGAAGCAGCAGTTCCTATATACAATGGAGTGATTTTAATGCAAATTATCAATCGTCCAAAATGGTGGATTGTACTTCTTTTTATACCAATCGTAAATTTGTTAATGTTTCCTGTAATTTGGATTGAAACTATACGAACTTTTGGCTATTATAAAAAATTAGATTCGCTTTTAGTGATACTAACGTTAGGCTTGTATATTTTTTACATCAACTATGCTACAGATGCAAATTACAATGCAGATAGAATTTTAAAACCAAGATCTGAATTGGGAGAATGGGTAAGTTCTATTGCGTTTGCCATTATTGCAGCAACCTTAGTGCATACGTACTTTATGCAACCTTTTACCATTCCAACATCGTCTTTAGAAAAATCTTTACTGGTTGGTGATTATTTATTTGTGAGTAAGTTTCATTATGGTGCTAGAGTTCCATCAACAGTAATTGCAGCTCCAATGGTACATGATTCTTTACCATTTACAGGCACTGCATCATATTTAAAAAGTCCGCAATTGCCTTACACACGCTTACCAGGTTTACAAAAAATAAAAAACAACGATATTGTTTGTTTCAATTGGCCAGCAGATTCTTTGGCTACCATGTGGGGCGATAATTCTGGTAAATTTACCTATAAACCTGTAGATAAAAAAACCAATTATGTAAAACGTTGTGTTGGTATTGCTGGCGATTCTATAGAAATGAGAGATGGTTATTTTTACATCAACGGAAAAAAGAACAACTTACCTTACAGAGCCAAACTACAGTTTTATTACACTTTTGAATCTAAACAGCCTATTAGTCAAAGTACATATCCTAAATTTTTATTGGATAAAGAAAGAACCGGAGTTTATAAAATTTTGACAGAATATTGGGAGAATGATAAAGTGCAAGAAGCCATAAAAAAGAATGGAAACCTTTCTAAAATAGGGCAAGATTCTTTGTATACAGAAGTTGCTGGTGGTGTAAATCCTCAATTTGCACAACGTTTAAAAATGATTAATGTTGATAATAAAATCAATATTAATATGACAGACGAAGAAGTTGCAAGACTCAAAAAATATCCTCTAACCATTTCTGTTAAAAAAGTAAATCACGCTGCTGATAAGGCTATTTTTCCTCACGTAGAAGAACTCAATTGGAGTCAGGATAACTTTGGCCCAATTTACATTCCGAAAGCTGGTGCGACTGTAAAATTAGATGCAGAATCGTTGCCTTTTTATGAGCAAATCATTAAAAATTATGAAAATAACGATTTGGTTGTAAATGGAGATGATATTTTTATCAATGGAGAAAAAGCAGATTCGTATACTTTTGAACAAGATTATTTTTATATGATTGGAGATAACAGGCATAACTCTTTAGATGCTCGTTATTTTGGCTATACACCTTTTGACCACGTTTTAGGAAAACCTGTACTTATTTGGTTTAGCTGGGATGCAGATGCCCCTTCTTTTGGTGCAAAAATAAAATCGATTCGTTGGGACAGAATGTTCACTACAGTTGGTGGAGATGGAGAACCTGTTTCTTACAGATATTTCGTTTTTGCATTGATAGCACTTTATATTGGGTGGAGTTTTTATAAAGGGAAAAAGAAAGTTAAAAAATAGTGTCTAGTTTGCAGTAGCAGTTCATAGTTAAAGAAACGGAAAGATGCCAAGGTTTATCGTAAAGTTCACAAAGATTTTTATATGCATTTCTTTTGATAAAAAAGCGAGCGCAACGTTTTATAAACTTGCTAAAATTTGCCCTTTGGGGAATTAAAAAGGCCCTTTATGTCATTATTCATTCCAACATACTTCTCTCCTATTTCTCAATATACAGAAATCGTAAAAGCTGATGAAATTATTTTTGAGGTAGAAGATAATTTTCAAAAACAGAGTTATAGAAATCGTTGTTACATTTACAATAGTAATGGCAAGCAATTGTTAAGTATTCCTTTAAAACATCAACTTACAGACGGACGAAAAAAATCGAAAGACACTTTAGTAGAAAACAACGTTCCTTGGCAAGACCAACATTTTAAGTCTTTACAAATTGCGTACAGAACATCCCCTTTTTTTGATTTTTTAGAAGATGATATTGCGCCTATTTTCCATAAAAAATACAAATATTTGTATGATTTAAATATCGATACCTATTTATTTATTATGGATGCTTTACAGTGCAATGCTAATTACATTAAAACAAATGTATATCAGCCTGAAAATTCAGGAAAAGATTTCAGATATTTATCGGACAGAAAGCAAAAGCCTATAACAGATCCTAAACAGTACCTACAACTATTTAATAATAAATATGGATTTATAGAAAATTTATCTATTCTTGATTTGTTATTTATGGAAGGACCAAATACGATAAGTTATTTATAACGTATTAAAAAAGTTATCTTTCACATAAATAAATCCCAATTTTTTTATGATCAAATTTTCAATTCATTATTCACTTCACTTTTTAGTTCCCTTATTTTTTTCGTATTTCTTTTTTAGAGAAAAATGGAAAACTGTATACCTTATTTTTTTGTGTTCGATGTTAATTGATTTAGATCACCTCTTGGCAAGTCCCATTTTTGATAAAAATAGGTGTAGTATTAATTTTCATCCATTGCATTCTTATATCGCAATTGGTGTCTATTGCTTCGGGTTATTCTTTAAAAAAACAAGAATTTTGGCAATAGCACTCCTTTTTCATATCCTTACAGACTGGATAGATTGTTATTTATAAAATCGTTTAAAAAGCGTATTTATATCATCAGATATCTTCAATTTTATAATTAAAAAGAGATACAAAACGGTAATTAAGATACTTTTTAAAACAATATTGATTATTGGGTGAATAGGAAATTTGAACACATAAATATGATCTACAGGGAAATCCCAAAAATTAAATAGTAAATAAAATACAATTATTGTGATGAACATCACAAACGATTTATTGGTAAATGGTGTAATCGAAAATTTTTTGTTTACAAATATCAAACGAAATGTATTTGCTGCAAATATTACAATTAATGTAGCCAATGCTAAACCATCTGTACCCATATCTAACTCATAATAAAAGAGTTTGTTTAAAAAATACACAGAAAATGCCATTGCCAAACTAAGTGGTAAAACAATTTTATAAAACTTAGAATTATTTATGATAGCGCCGTTATTTCCTAAAAAACCATTGTACAGTTTTAGTAAAGAAATCATAAAAACAACTAATGCACCTCCTGCATATTCTTTGGGTAATAAAGAAAATAACTGTTGAATGTTACTATTAATGATCACAAAGAAAAAACCACTAATTAAAAGCAAATTAATAGAACTTTTCTTGTACAAAGAACCTACTTCTTTAAGATTATCTTCATTTAAAGTCTTCGACGTTAATGGTTGTAAAATATTTAGCATTGCTCTACTTGGTGCTTCAATAAAAGACCCAATAAAAACGGCAACAGAATAATAGGCTGCTTTTTCTAAAGACTCTTTACCAGGAATCATAAATTTATCGATATCTAAAATGATGGCTCCCGCACTTCCTGCTAAAATGATATAAATAGAAAACCGTAAAATTTCATTAAAATTATCGGGTCTAGAAAGTGTAAATTTCGGAAAGTAAAGTTTAAATGCATACACCATCATGACAAACATTCTTAAAAAATAAGCGCCAGTTAAATAGTAAATAAATTCTGCTTTTGAAATAAACTCGAAATACACTGCGAACAGTAAAATCATTACCACTACCCTATTCCATAATTCCTTTAAAATATTCCCAAAAACAGATTGAAACTGCACTTTTGCCCAAGCATAAAAAATCTCGAAATAAGCACAGGCAAAAGCTATCAAGTAAATAACAAAGGTATATTCTTTAATAACAGGATTCTTTACAGACAAATAACTGCTTATTTCTTCATAAAATACATTGCCTAAAAACCCCATAGGGATCGCAATTAAAAGCGGCAAAAATAATACAGATGATAAAAATTTGTCTTTTTCTATTTTGGTAAAGTAACTTGAGAAAAATTTTACAATGGTATGGTGAATTCCGATAGCAATTAAAGGCATTAATAGATTAGATGATGACAATAGAAAAGTAACTAAACCATAATATTCATCCTCTAAAAAACGAGTGTACAAAAACAACGTATTGATACCACCGATTAAAAAACCGAGGTAAATAAACAATGTGTTTTTAAAAGACTGCTTTAATACAATACCCATTCTTTATGCTAAACTTTTAATAATGGTTGATAGTTTTTTTGTCAATTCTTTTCTATGAAATTGTTCAATATTTTTTGAAGATACTGCTAAATTTCCAGATTTATAATCTTTATACAAGCTACAAATTTGAGCTTTTAATTTCTTTGGATTATCAAAACCTACAACTACACCAGCGTTGGTAGTTTTTAGAATTTCAGCCAAATCTCCCTTTTCTGGACCCATGGCTAAAATAGGTCTTTTTGCGGTTAGATATTCAAAAAGTTTACCTGTTAAAATTCCGTCTGATTTTTTAACATTCGGAATTAACAGCAATAAAACTTGAGCCTTCTTTTGATATGTAATGGCTTTTTGGTGCGGAACATATCCTTTAAAAACCGTATTTTGATCTAGATTATGCAACGCTATTTCTTGTTTAACTTCTGTAGAAATATCACCAATAAAATTTAACTGTAGGTCTTTTTTAAAATCAGCATCATTTATACAAAGCGCTTGTAAAACGGAAAATAAAATTTTAGGATTACTTTGTTTTGGCAACAAGCCAATATAAGAAATCGTAAATTTATCATCCAATTCTTGATTTTCACTTGATAACACCTCATCATCAAAACCATTTGTAATGACCTCTACCCTTTTTGCTTTTTTGCTAAATTCCTTCTGCAACGAATTACTTACAGTAAGAATACAATCTGCAGATTTAAAAACAGCATCCTCTAATTTTTCATTTTTCTTCTTAGCAAAAGACAATTGCTTAAATGCTGCATTGTAATACAAATCTGACCAAGGATCTCTAAAATCGGCAATCCATTTTAGGTTATTCTTTTGATGTAATTGTTGAGCAATTAAATGCATACTATGAGGCGGTCCTGTAGATATGATCACATCAATTTTATTCGTTTTTAAGTAATTATTTAAAAACCGTACAGACTTTTTAACCCAAAACACTTTAGGATCAGGAATAAAAAAATTACCTCGAATAAACGATAACAAACCACTATTAGTACTATTCGAAATATCTTTTTTTTGTTGATTTTTCTTTTTCCAGAACATTACGTCCGTAGGTTCCCAAATCGGCTGTTTTAATACTTCTATCCCTTTTGGCACTTCATTTAGTAAGGTTTTATCTTCTTTTGGATAATTGGCATCATCAACAGTATACACAACAGGTTGAATGTCGAAATTTTGCAAATACTTTACAAACTTTAACCAACGTTGCACGCCAGAACCACCTGCTGGAGGCCAATAATATGTGATGATGAGCACCTTCAATTTAAAAGAGTATTATATAAATTAATCAGTTTTTTTGAGGTATGTTCCCATAGAAATTCTTCTCTTACAAATTTTTGTCCATTTACTCCAAACTTTGTTCTCAAAGCTTTATTGTGATACAAATCTAAAACCTTTTCTGTAAAATCTTTTACATCTTCGGCTTTATGCACCAAACCCGTGTTGTGATTTTCAACAATGTTTTTTTGAGCAATTGCATCACTCACCAACAACGATTTACCGAAACTCATATATTGAAAAATTTTGTTCGCATACGTTGTATCGTGATGTAAATTTCTGTGCAGTGGCGAAATACAGACATCACTTGTTAAAATATAAGAACTAAAATATTTCGGATCTTTCCATCCTAAAAAATCGACATAATCATTGATACTTAAATTATCAACTAGTTCTTTTAGAATGTAATCTGTTGAATTTTTACCAACAATAACCAATTTAATATTAGGAATGGATTCCTTTAATATTTTTGTTGCTTTTATGGCTGTTTTTAAACCTCTTCTTAAACCTGTATCTCCAATATATAGCAAAATAAATTGATTTGTATATTTATTTTCAATTTCTGGATAAACAGTTGTTTTCTCATAAAATTCTTTTCGAACTGTGTTAGGCAATGCTATGATTTTATCTTCAAGCACTGATGTTCTTTGTACAATTTCATCTTTAGCTTCTTTAGTAACAACGATAACTTTATCTGCTTTCTTGATAAACTTTTCCTCCTTTTGCTTCCATTTTTTAGATGATATGATATACTTACCTGGAAACTTAGTCAAATGAGGATAAAACTGCATAATCTCAGGTCTATTTTCGTGTAAATCTAAAATTACAGGAAGTTTCAAATTTTTATTTGCCTTAAAAACGGCTTCAGCAATTCTCATATCGTGAATATGAATGGCTTCTATTTGGTTTTTAATAATAAAATCCTTAAGCTTATTTTTCATCAAAAAAGAATAAATAGGAATGGTATATGCAAGTGCAGAAAGTTTATATACTACATTATTGGACTTATACCTTCTAATTTGAATTCCGTTTATAATTTCAGATTCCTTTTCATTTCGATATTGTAAACAAAACAGAAATACTTGGTGCCCTTCATTAATTAAAGAAATAGCCTCGTTTTCTACTCTGGGATCTGGAGGAAATGTTTCGTCTAAAATCATTCCTATCCTCATAAACTACTTTCTTTCGGCATAAACAAAATAATATCTTGGTGTAAACTTTCTTAAAATGGGCCTGAAACCAATTTTATTTGCAGGACTCGTCCATTTTTCTCTTTCCTGAATTTGCCAACCCGCTTTTTCTAGCAACCAATCAAATTGCCAATCTTCGAATTCATGGTAATGCCTGTCCCATAGATCGGTTTTACTTTGATACGCCTTAGCAAACCATAATTTTAAAGGAATTGTGGCAATTAGTTTTGTGGCTTCAATTGCTCTTAACACATTAAATGGAGCTACTAAATGTTCAAAAATCTCAAAAGCAGTCACTGCATCTACTTGATGTTTTTTTACAATCTCAGGTAGTAAATCTAAATCTTCTCCTGCTGTATTAATGACTGTATAACCATTTTGTTCCATAATTTCAGAAAACGGATTTCTAACTCCTAAATCTAAAATTGTAGCTGGACTTGGTACTGTTTTTTGTAAAAAATCTAAAGTTAATTGATATCTTCTGTGTGGAATTTTCTTATACATTGACTTTTAATTTTTTCTTCTTCTTTTCATCATAAAACAACCAACCAATAGTTATGAATAATAAGATTCCATAAGATGCTAAAGAAATAAAGCCGCCTTGTTGTATGACTTTTGGTTCGAATTTAAATGTAATTTTGTGCGCTCCAGCAGGAACTTTCATACCTCGTAAAACGTAATTCACACGATAATGAGGTGTCAATTTATCATCAATATAAGCATTCCAACCATCTCTATAATAGATTTCAGAAAACACTGCAAATTGTTCTTTTGCTGTTTTAGATTGATAGGTTAACGTAGTAACATCATAATTTAGCAACTCAATTGTGGCTGTAGTATCTTTTTGAAAAGCAAAATTTTCATTTTCGGATACTTTACTTTTATCTAAAACAGCTGTTGTTTTTGTATTTAAAGAGTCTAAAGCTTGCATTTCTTCATTGGCTGAATTCACCAATTTTACGTTTTCTACAAACCAAACATTTCCATTTGCATCAGGATTTAATTGCGCTTGTTTCGCTCCCTGTTTATTCGGAACAATAAAATACTTAGTGTTTAACATATTTAACACTTGCATATTATTTTTTGCGATTTGATACTCAGACAATTCTTGATAACGCCCCATTTTTGCGGCGTGATAACCACCAATAGATTGATGGAAATACGAGGTAGCACCATCTTGCATTGGGTCTGTTGCAAAATTCGCGACTCTATAATGTGTTTTATCTTCTAAGATTTGCTTATCTGCATTTGAAGCTGTAAAAGGTTTATCTACCCTTCTTGAAGGTTGAAAATCGTCTTCGTTTACGTAATTTTTATTTACTGATATTAAATCGAATAAAATAAAAACACCTAAACCGAGAATAACATAAAGTGGTTTCAACTTATCTTTTAAGAAAAACCATAGCATGCTCCCAGATAAAATAACCAACACCAAAGAGCGTAACGTATCCTTGAATAACATTGATTTTCTATCGGCAATTACAGCGTCTAATAAACCAGGTAAATCAGTATAATTAGCGTCTCTTAGGCCTTCAAAAGTTGAAAAACTATGAACTAATAGAAAACCAACTACAATTAATCCACCAAAAACTACCACAGCAGTTTTTAACGCTTTCTGTTTATGTTCGTTGGAGATTTCTGAATTAAAAAACGCTTTTAACGCTAAAATTCCTAAAATAGGCACACATAATTCTGCAATAACTTGTATAGAAGAAACGGCTCTAAATTTGTTATACAAGGGAATGTAATCAATAAAAAAGTTGGTTAATCCTTCAAAATTTCTGCCCCAGCTTAATAAAATAGAAAAAACGGTTGCTGCAACNAACCATTGTTTTAATCTGCCTTTTACCAAAAATATTCCTAAAAAAAACAGAAAGAAAATGACAGCTCCAATATACGCTGGTGCTTCTATAATCGGTTGATCTCCCCAATACGTAAGTACCTGTTTCGAATACTCATCAGCTACTTTTTTACCAGCTGCTTTTTCTATTACTTGGTAAAAGCTAGAGTTCTTGCCCAACTCTTCAACAGTTCCTCCACCCATAAAACGAGGTACAAACAAATTGAACGTTTCTAATTTTGCATAACTGTATTGCGTAATATAAGCTTTATCTAGACCTTTTGTTGCTTCTTTTTCTGTTCCATCTGGGTTTATGGTTAACTCCGATTTTCCTCTTGTACTAAATTCTGCATACTCTTTCATCGCCATTAAGCGAGATGCATTTGCACCAACTCCTAAAATTACAGCAGCAATAATTACAGCCGCTTGTTTTATGAAAACTGGCAGTATTTTTTCTTTAATGGCATTGACAGCTTCTACAATTCCTAAAATTAACAAACAAAAACCTAAATAATAGGTCATTTGAATATGATTCGTATAAATTTCTAAAGCCATTGCCAAACCTGTAACAATAAAACCGAGTACATATTTACGCTGAAAAACCCATAAAACCCCTGCTAAAACCAAAGGCATATAGGCAATTGCGTGTGCTTTTGCATTATGACCCGGAATAAATATGATAATTAAATAGGTAGAAAACCCAAAGGAAAGCGCACCTAAAATTGCCAACCGCCATTTTACTTTTAAAGCCATCATTAACACAAAAAAGCTTAAAAAATACAAAAAAGTATAATCTGCTGGTCTTGGCAAAAAACGTAAAGTTCTATCTAAGACTCTCACAAAATCGTAAGGGTAGTATGCACTAATTTGATAGGCTGGCATTCCGCTAAAAGAAGCACCTGTCCAATACGGTTCTTTATTTTTATCGGCCCTATAGTCTTTAATTTCTTTAGCCATCCCTGAAAATTGGGTAATATCAGACTGTGCTATTTTTTGTCCTTTTAAAACAGGATGAAAATAAAGTGTAGCAGCAATTACAAAAATGAAAATTGCAATGACGTAGTGAAATATTTTTTTAAGTTTCAAGTGCTTAATGTATAAAGTTCAGTTTGTTATTAGCGTATAAAGCTTTGATAAAAATAAGGAGTAAGGTTAATCAATCTCTTCAAAATCTACATACTCTCCGACAGAATTTTTACTTTGTGTATTGTTCTTTGGTGTTTTATCAATAATGGTTTCGCCTTCTTTAATGTTGTTTGTTGGTTGTTGCCCTCTATACTGTTGTTCGGCTTTCTTTTGCACGGTGTCTGCTACTTTTTTCAGTAAAAAAGGTGCTAATAGTCTTGCTAAAAACTTAAAAGCATAATAGAAAAGTAATATATAAAATAAAATTTTTAATAAACCCATATTGTATTTATATTAAAAAATCAATCAAAAATAACAATTTGACAACAATTGAAGCGTTAACAAACCATAAAACTTTAAGAAAGGTAAAAAAGTATGCAATCCTTTTAAAAACAGCATTTTTATACTATGTTTGTTTAGTTATTTAATAATTACAATAAAATTGTTTTGAGGTAAGTAGATAAATGCTTATCTTTAAAGTCCACAAATACTGTAAATTATGAACATATTTAAAGGTCAAAATCTTCTAGAGTTTACTGATCGTTT
>P_2C_Liq_3_UnCtyDRAFT_100038_pt1 | contig 33011 bp, 30 predicted proteins | sample Pon2CUnioCityCA_3_FD_9720 | JGI IMG/M metagenome (IMG submission 9720)
GCTGTGCGGCGCATAACGGCAGGAACTTGCAGTGATGCGCGTTCCTGTGATGTGTTGGGTTGGGGTTGGTCATTCATTGCAGCAAAACTACGCAATGACCTGTAGAAAACTTAAGTGCCCAGAACAAGATTCGAACTTGCACGCGATTACTCGCACCACCCCCTCAAGATGGCGTGTCTACCAATTTCACCACCTGGGCTCGGTGTAGCCTGCGTTCCGTAGGTTCGCTGACTGTAAAAAAGAAAACCACCTGGTGAGGTGGCTTTCTCTTAGTGATCCCTCAGGGGCTCGAACCCTGGACCCATACATTAAAAGTGTATTGCTCTACCAACTGAGCTAAGAGATCAACCTTATTCCGCTTTGCGGGCTGCAAATATACAGACGTTTCCTTTTTTACCAACTAAGTGGGCGAAAAAAATCAAAGGAATATTTAGGCTTCGGGTTGGGGTAGGGTTTATACCTTTGATTACCAACAAATTTGGGCCATGAGATATTTTCTTTTAGGGTATATGGGCAGTGGAAAAACCACGCTGGGTAAGGCCTTGAGCGAGCACTTGGGTGTGGACTTTGTGGATTTAGATGTGCGCATCACGGCGGAGATCGGAAGGTCCATTGCCTCTTTTATGGAAGATAAGGGCGAATTGGCATTTAGAAAGGTCGAGCACNCCGTTTTGGAGCGTTTACTCTCTGAAANTCAGGGAGATGTGGTGGTTGCATTGGGTGGTGGTACGCCCGTGTTCTACAATCACATGGAGGCTTTGAATGCCGCAGGCACTACTGTTTTTTTGGACGTGAGTGTGGTGGAATTGGCCCGTAGATTGGAAAAAGACGTGGACCGTCCGCTGATTAAAGACAAGGATGATGTCGCAGAATTCGTAGCGAAACACCTCTTTGAGCGTCGTCCGTTCTACAGTTTAGCCCAGCACAGGGTGAAGGGTGATGCCCTTACCGTGGAAGCTATTCTCGAAGCAATAGGGTAGTTAGACGAGCTGAACGTTGGTGGCAACGCCGTTGACCACCTTTAATTGGACCGTGTCCTGGAGCGTCGTACTCAAACTCAATCCTTTTAAATCCGCCTTCACCGGGTAACGCTTGTGACTGCGATCCACCAGAACCGTAGTACTCAATACGCGGGGATGAAAACTCATCAGCTTAATCACCGCCCAGAGTAGCGTGCGTCCGCTGTTCAACACATCATCCACTAGCGCAAATTCACCGCCTTCTGGAAGATCTAGAATCATTTCTTCCAGTACCGGAGCATCTTTATCCATCACCAGTGCATGCAGCGTAATGTTAATATCGCTAATGTTGCGCAGGCGGGTGACCAGCTGTTCCGCGAGCCAGTAACCGTTATCCTTAATGCCCACAACGTGCAAGTCGGTGGCATTGTGGTGACGGTCGTACAGTTCCCACGCGAGGCGCTGGATCTTATGCTCTATGGCGGTTGCGTTGAGTATTTCGGTAGTGTTGCTCATGATAGGGTGAAATTAGGCTTTTAGCACCAATTGGACAACGTTTTCTATATGATGTGTTTGCGGGAACATATCTACAGCACGGCTTTGCTTGACCTCGTATTTCTCCGCCAACAAACCCAAATCGCGGGCCTGCGTCGCAGAATTACAACTTACATATACCATTCTAGGAATCTCTAATTCTAAAAGTAGCGCAACCACATCGCCGTGCATTCCGTCGCGCGGAGGGTCCGTGATCAACACATCCGGCTTCCCGTGTTTTGCAATGAATTCAGCCGTAAAGACCTCTTTCATATCCCCGGCGTAGAACGTTGCATTTTCAACACGGTTGTTTGCGGCGTTAAGTTTCGCATCTTCAATGGCCTCAGGAATCAATTCAATGCCAACCACCTCGCGTGCCTGCTCCGCCATGAAAAGTGCAATGGTACCTGTACCTGTATATAAATCGAACACAAGCTCATCGTTCTTAATCTCAGCCATATCCAGCGCCACCTTATACAGTTCATAGGCCTGTTCAGGGTTGGTCTGGTAAAAACTCTTTGGACCAATTTTAAAACGCAATTCACCCGCACCACTGTACTTCGGCATGGCTTCTTCAATAAACCCTGGGCCGCTGTAGGTAATAATATCCTGGTCGTAGATGGTGTCGTTTTGCTTCGTATTGATCACGTATTGTAGGGTCGTGATTTCAGGGAACTTCTCGTCCAATTCCTTCAGCAACGCCTCACGCGCCTCCGCATGTTCTTCTTTGAACTGAATCACCACTAAAACCTCACCCGTGCTGGCTACGCGAATCATCAACGTTCTCAACCAACCTTCTTGACTGCGTGCATTGAAAAACGGCATGTCTTTTTCGATGGCCCAATCGCGCACAAAGTTGCGTATCGCATTAGACGGTTCGCTCTGTAGCAAACATTCATCAATGTCTAAGACCTTATCCCAAAAACCGGGAATGTGAAATCCTGCACCGCGGCGCTCGGGAAAATCCACTCCGCTGTCCAGTTGCTCTTGGGTCAGCCATTTATTGTCCGTAAAACTGAATTCTAATTTATTTCTATAGCGGTACTCCTTTTCGCTACCAAGTATGGGTTGGAACTCTTCTGGAACGACGTGACCAATTTTGCGCAAATTCTCACGCACCTCTTTTTCCTTATAGCCCAACTGCTTTTCATAGCTCAGATTCTGCCATTTGCAACCGCCACATACTCCGAAGTACTGGCACTGTGGTTCCACACGATCGGGACTGTATACATCTACCTTCACCACCTTGCCCTCAAGGTAGTTCCGGCGTTTCTTTGTCACCTGCACCTCGACGACATCGCCGGGAACCCCGCCGCTAACAAACACGACTTTTTCGCCGTGTCTACCCACCGCTTTTCCTTTATTTCCTATATCCGTGAGCTGCACTTGCTCAAGGTTCGCCATGCGGTTTCTCTTTCTTGCCATAGAGCGCAAAAATAGTTTATAAAAAGAGAGGGCGGCCTCCCGGCCGCCCTCAATATTCAAACGCTTAAAAAAAGCGGGTTACTTCACGATCACAGGCTGTGCATGAGAAGCACCTTCTGTCGTTGTNATCAATAGGTACGTTCCAGCGGCAAAACCTTCCGTAGAAATTTGAACTTTCTGACCACCGGTGAAATCTGCTTGCTCTTGGTAAAGCGTACGTCCTGTCATATCCATCAACTTCAATGTTGCTGCTGCTTCGAAATTTCCTTCGACAAAGAAGTCGCCGCTTGTTGGGTTAGGGTATACATTAATTTTGCTCGCAAGTGATTCTTCGAATTGGCCTATAGTGTAGGTCGCATCAACACTTTGTAAGATTTCTTTAGTAGCGATGTCCTGAACCCAAAGAATCACACCTAGATTGGTGAAATCTTCAACCGTATGTTGCGTATTGAGGTTCGCTGGGGTTTGCGCACTCGCAGGCAATGTGTAATTACCGTTGAACGTGTAGCTCAACGTTTTCGTCACACTCTGGCCCGAAGTCAATGCGCTTAACGACTCGCCATTTTCATTAGGCAGCATTTTCTTCACAACGTTGAAGAATTCCGTCTCTCCGTTCGTTTTAACGTTGGCCGTATCGCGGTGCGAATAAATCACAGCAAACAGCTTCAAGTTGTTCGAAGTCACGTCCGCTAGTGGTGAAATGATTACTTCGGTTTCGATGCTTTTCGTGAAACGACTCCAAGTCGCACTCATCTCAACGAATGCTGGAACGTTTTGGTACTGATCGTACAATGCTTGTGTTACGCCATTACCGTTGCCATCCCATCCGCCGTCAATCTCGACACGTGGTACAGAATTCACGCCATAGAACGTTCTTCTCGCACCACCTTCAGTAGTGTAGTACGGATCGCCTGATCCTGGCCAGCTCATTTGGTATTTTATGGAGTTGTGTTCGCCTGGATTGTCGTCAAAAACAGCTTCCATGGTTGCGTTTGCGGGTGTACACGGCCCACAAGTAGAAGAGGTAAAGGTCTCATACAATGGGTAGCGTGTAGTTAAGGCAGTAACTACCTGAATGTCTAGGCTCACGGTATCGTTTGCGGTGTTTGCATCAACATTACTTCCGTTGAGACCGCTCAGCCACGCTTTCACGTTGTATAATCCAGTGCTTGACGGGTTCCAAGTCGTTCCCGAAGTAAGCGTACCCGTGGAACCACTAGGAATGCTAATGCTCGATAAACTTGACGTCATCGGCGTAGAGCCATTAACGCTATAGTTAAATGTAGCGCTGGTTAAATTCTGAGCACCATTATTAGTAAAGTCCGCAGCAATGGTAAAAGGAGCCACGTTAAGACCTAAATAGGGGCTGACGTTTAAGCTTGCACCTGCCAATTCATAATCTGGCTGCACCCCTTGAATGAAGGTGTAGTACGTGTTGTCTAAATAATCAGGCGCATTGGTCGAATTACTACCGACACTCGTGATTTGGTCGTAGACATTCGTACTATTCACGCGAACACCGATAGTTAAACTAGGCGTTACCCCCGCATTGCGCTGATCCACGATATAGATGTTGTTCGTGGTTTCCTCCAATACGATAGACCAGTAGCTCCAGTGACTACCCGCTGCCCCAGTTACGCTGTAAGAGGAGAATAGGAACCATTCTTGGCGGTTTGGTGCCGTTCCAAATGTCTTACGTGCGACTTGGTCGTTTGTTCCACTACCGTTCAATCCCAAAATACAAATCGAAGAATCCGGAACGGTGGAGTTCGTGATGGCTACCGCTGAACCCACACTGTGATTTGCAGGGTTTGCCTTTCTTGAAAAGGTTAAAATGCCCGTATTCGATACACGGAAAGAATCTATTGCGGANCCNTGTAGTTTAAANGTAAAGGGAAGCGTNTGAACGCTCGAATACGTCCCCGCAGTCTGCGCAGCACCTAATATAGAGGTCCAGTCCGTAGGAAGACCGCTACCCACAGGGTATTCTGAGTTTTCCTGATTCACGTTGTTCGGGTTAGATCCNGACACCGGTGCTGTGTGGTAGTATTGTGCACTGGCTGTAAAACTAAAGGCGAGCGCAGCAAAAGAGAGTAAAAGTTTTTTCATAATGGTTTTTGAATTAAGCGGTTATGAAGTTATTACTTTTCCCCTTAATTGGCCCGATTTCAGCCCTTATATTTGTGGAAACCCAAAAATCAAAAGTACTATGGCTCAGTCCTCTACATCATTAATGGCCCTCGAAGAAAAGTACGGCGCACACAACTACCACCCCTTACCGGTCGTACTCGACAAAGGTGAAGGCGTGTATGTTTGGGATGTGGAAGGTAGACGGTACTATGATTTTTTATCGGCTTACAGTGCAGTAAACCAGGGACATTGCCATCCAAAGATTGTTGGTGCCATGGTGGAGCAGGCGCAAACGCTGACCTTGACCTCCCGTGCATTCTACAACAGCAAGCTCGGAGAATACGAGAAGTACATGAGTGAAACCTTCGGGTTTGATAAAATATTGCCCATGAATTCCGGGGCAGAAGCGGTCGAGACGGCGCTTAAAATTGCCCGAAAATGGGGTTACGAGAAAAAAGGTGTTGCAGAAAACAGTGGGATCATTGTAGTCTGTGAGGGCAATTTCCACGGCCGTACCACAACCATCATTTCCTTCTCTGACGATCCAGATGCCCGAAACAACTTTGGGCCTTATACCTCCGGTTTTGTCACGGTTCCTTATAACGACATCGCGGCATTGAATTTCGCGCTAATGAATGAGAATGTGGTGGGTTTCCTTGTGGAGCCCATTCAAGGTGAAGCGGGGGTCAACACCCCGGATGCGAATTTCATGGCAGAAGCCGCAGCCTTGTGTAAAGAGCGCAATGTGCTGTTNATTGCAGATGAAGTACAAACGGGGATTGCACGCACCGGTTCGTTGCTCGCTGTNTGTGGTGATTGTTCGTGTGGGAATACCTGTGAGCGTGGTGCCACCTATACAAAACCCGACCTGCTTATTTTAGGTAAGGCACTTTCAGGTGGGGTTTACCCCGTAAGTGCTGTACTTGCAGATGATCCTGTTATGGAAGTCATCAAGCCCGGTCAGCACGGTTCTACTTTTGGTGGGAATCCTATTGCAGCGAAAGTGGCAATGGCTGCCCTAGATGTAGTGAAGGAGGAAGGTTTAGCTCCGCATGCACGGGCCATGGGTGAACATTTCCGTGCAGCGATGAATGAAATCATTAGTGAGACCACATTGGTCACTAAAGTTCGTGGTAAGGGGCTTCTCAACGCAATTATCATCAACGATACTCCGGACAGTACGACCGCCTGGAATATTTGTGTTGCATTGAAAGAGAACGGGTTGTTGGCTAAACCGACGCACGGTAATATCATTCGTTTTGCACCACCATTAGTTATGACAAAGGACCAATTGGACGAATGTATCGCCATCATCCGCACCACATTACTCAACTTTAAAAAGTAATGCGCTGGCTCCAAGCCTTTTTTCCAAACGATCAACATCCCGATCACCACAAACCCCTAGACGGCTTGCGCGGTCTTGCGGTACTGATGGTCGTCTTCGGTCACGGAAACAACCACGGCTTGGGCCCCTTTGGCGACCACAGTTTACTCATCAGAGGAAAGCTCGGCGTCTACCTGTTTTTTGTACTGTCGGCCTACCTACTGGACCGTCAAATCATAAAGATGTTTCAGCAAGAACGCGCGCAGTGGGACTACTGGTTGTATTACATTTCCCGTCGCATTTTGCGCATTTTTCCCCTCTTTTTCCTTGCGCTCGTTGTGTTTAGGTTGGCGAATGCCAATGGGCTTAAGGTGGTGATCTACGAATGGCGGGAAGTATGGCAGCATTTGGCCCTACAGCGCGGTGACCACATCTTTTGGTCCATCCCCGTAGAATTTAAATATTACCTCATCAGCCCCATATTGCTGTTTGTCTTTCACCGTCTTTTTCGTTGGAATACGTATGCCATTATCACTGCCCTAATAGTGCTTATGGTAGGCTCACATTTGTTCGTATTGTGGTGGACTCCTGCAGGTACCAGCACCCTGTGGTTCCTAAATATTTTCCTGCTTGGGACCGTAGTAGCTTTTATAGAACGTTTATGGCCCAATTCATGGAACGCCCTCACACAATCTACCGCCACGACATACGCCGGCTGGGTAGCACTCCTGATCTTCAGTATATGGTCTTGGAAAGCAGAGGATTACACGAACATCAGCACCTTTGTTCCCGCCGCCGTACTCTGGTCCATCGCACTCATCGCCTCCTTCAAAACCGGATTATGGTCTACCATCTTGAGCTGGAAGCCTCTTCGATGGGTAGGCGCGGTTTCTTTTAGTATGTACCTTTTTCATATCCCCGTATTAATGTGGGTAAAATCTTTTGCATTGCCGTCAGAAATCGCTTGGCTCAGCTACCTTGCGCTCACTGCGGGCGTCTCAGCAATGACCTATTTATTTGTGGAACGACCTTTGCAAAATTTCAAACCTTTCGTACATGGATCAGCGGGAACAAAACCTACGTCTTAAAGAAGCTTTCGAGCGCGGAATCACNTATAAAACCTACAGCGAGCTACTCCAGCAATACGCCCGTCAGGGGAAAACTTCTGGCGAGCAAAAGGAATCTTATGTAGGCTATACNAAGCTCGCGGCAGCGCGTCAGCGCCGTTGGGAAAAGACCTACAGTCCCGAAGTAAATTTCATTGATGCCATCTATGATTGCAAAGTAAAAGGCGAACAATGGCTGGTCTTTACGGAGACCTGGTGCGGGGATGCCGCGCATGCTTTACCCTTTTTCAATGAATGGGCCATTGCAACGAAAATTCCTATGCGCATTGTATTCCGCGATGAGCATCCAGAATTAATGGACCAATTCCTTACAGACGGTGGCCGTTCCATCCCAAAGTGGATTCGACTCAATGATCATTTTGAAGCGGTAAGTAACTGGGGCCCGCGTCCATCAGAACTTAAAGACCACTACAAGCAGTGGAAGGCTGATGCAGATTTTGATAAATCTGAATGGTCGCTCTTCGCGCAAGATTGGTACAATAAAAATAAAGGTCGCGCGCTCGAAAACGACATCTTCGATTTAATGCGATAATGCTCCTTTTGGCTCCGGCAGATTATTTGTTGTTCTTGAGATTCAAAAACATCTTTTCAAACGTACTGTAGACTTCCTCTAAAAAGGGCTGCGTCAAGGCGTCCTTTACCTCGCCAATGGAAGGGTGTGATTCTTTCATGAATTTGAATCCCTGTTTCATCGGGCCGGCTTCAAACTCTACGTAGTGCCAGCGTTCCATAGCGTAAATGGTGGTTTTGAATTGTTTGGTACTCCAGGTTTCGACGATGCGCATATTAGAAATCCACGTGGACTTTAAAGTTGATTAATCTATTGGTCATGTAGTTTGGGACGGCGTATTGTCCTGCCGCACTGATGTCTTTTACCCAAAGGTAACTNACCGTGTTTCTTGCTTGCAGTAAGTTAAAGATTTCTGCGCTGATCCATACTTCATCGAAGCGCTCCGTCCATTTTCCACCCAATACTTTAATGAATCCAATATCCGCACGACGGTAGGGGGGACTGCGGAAAAATCGGTCTTCCGGTTGGGCAATTTCATTACCTATACCGTCCGGTCCAAAGGGAAAGCCACCGCCTAACATCAGCGTAAGTGAAAGTCGGGTGGAGGGGTCGTTCGGCAGGTAATCTTGGAAGTATACGGCAAAATTAAATCGCGTATCCGTAGGTCGAGCGTGCCATCCTTGCACAAAACTGGTGGTACTGCGCTCCTGAGCACGGAATAAACTAAAAGTAAACCAGCTGTCAGTGCCTTTCACAAACTCTCCATTGATACGGGAATCAATCCCGTACACTCGCGCTAATCCATCATTATTTCCCTGGTAACGAATGCGGACATTTTCTACATCGAAAAGATTCACGCGTTGCAATCCTTTGTAATAGGTCTCAAGCGTCCATACGAAAGGCCGGTTCCACAATTCGAAGTCTTTGTCTTGACGCACGATCAGGTGCAGCGCTTGTTGGCTTTTTACCGTAGTGTTCAAGCTGCCGTCTTTCAGACGCATCTCGCGGTAGAAGGGATATTGATCGTACAGACCGGCGGCAAAGGTCCAGCGATAGGCTTCGAGAAGTCCACCTTCAGGAATAAAGTTGAATCTAACGCGGGGGCTGATGCGCACTTCGTTTGACAATCGGGCCCATTGCATCCGTGCACCTACGTTGTAATGCCAGATGCCTTTGTCGAGGGCGATGGAACCTTTTGCATTGATCCAACTCTTTGCACGGGTGTTCATTAAGGTTTGCGTTGCAGCCACATGCGAATAGAGTGCTAGGCCGTCGGCTGGTGTGCTGAATAATCTTCCATCGATAACGCTATCGATGGTACTGCCCGTGTTCGGTAAACTGTAGCCGGCACTATCAATCCGTTCCCACTCTTTGTAGCGGTCGTAGATGTTTTCACCTTGCAATTGGACCCCCCAGGTAAGGTCGAACCTGTTCCATCCAATCAATTCCTCATACTTCACATTGCCGATGTAGGCATCGAGGAAGTTTCTGCGGTAATCCTGAAAGGCGCCAACACCACGTACGAGGCTGATTTCACCAAAGTCATCGGAGCCTAAATCATTGTTGAGTTCGTTCAGTCTGTAGTAGCCGATCACATCCGTAATTTCTAATTCCGTAGTGTGAAAACCGGAAGCAGATAGGGTGCGAACACCGCCTCCTGCAACCTGCGTAAGTGTTTGGTATTTAGCAGCTAAGAACTGGGTGTCGTAACCAAATTCTTCCTTGCCGTCAAAGAATACATTCAGGCGCAGCGCTTCTTGTAATGATCCGAAATTGGTTTGTCGGTTTTGCGGAACCTGGTTCATTCTGTTGTGGGCGACATGGGCAAAAATCTCCAATCGCGACGTGCCTATTTCGTTGGGGCCTTTGCCGAACAGCTTTGTAAGCAGTAATTGGCCATCTGCATTCACTGGAAAGTAGTCGCTTTGTACATCCGTGGCGTTCAGCAGCACGGCATTGTTTCGGTAACGAAGACCGCTCGCGATGGTCCAGCCTTTCGTGTGGTTTTTCGAGGCCCAGCTTACCCCGGTGAGGGAAGTTTCTACGATGAGATCTTTCAACTTCGGGTCCCTCGAGTATTCGTATTTCACATCGAGCACAGAGCTGAGTTTATCTCCTTCCAACGCGCTAAATCCTCCTGCGCTAAACTGAATGCTGCTGACCAAATGTGGATGGATGATACTCATTCCTTCTTGCTGTCCTGCTCGAGCCAGAAAGGGTCTGAAGACTTCAAAGTCGTTGATGTACACTAAATTTTCGTCAAAGTTGCCACCGCGAACATTGTACTGCGAACTCATTTCATTCCGCGAGCTCACTCCGGCAAAGGTTTTTACGACGCCTTCCACGCCACCTTCTGCACCCGTGGTGAACCGAATATCCTTTCCTAAGACGTTGGTACCTTCTTCTGAAACACGCTGGGATTCCACATCGACCTCATCGAGCAGCGTTGAATCCATAATTTGAGCATGAAGCCCGGAGGCAAGAAGGATGCTTATGAAGAGAAGTTTTTTCAAAACCAATTAGCGTTTCAGGCTTTGAAACAACTCCGTCCATGCGAAGGGATTCGACAGCGCACCTAAGATTGCGGAAGCACCATTGCCCCCGTAATAGCGCCCTTCGTTATAGAGTTGCTGGTTCTGCATCGTAATGAGGTAATCTTGCATCTCAGCCGCATCATAGCCCATGGCCGCAGCCCGAGCGCGCAGCTCGTCTAAGGCGAGGTTGCGTTGTGCAATATCCATTTCCGTAGTTTCGATTTTCATCGCCAGGAATTCTTCTTTGAAGTTCTCTTTAGACGGCCACGGATAGACAATGACAGGATCTAAGACTTCAGTATCCCATTCTAATACGATGCGCGCAAGGAAATGCTCGCCCTCTAACGTATCTGCGACCCAGAAGCGGTTGAGGCGGAATCCAATGTGTTGAAAAAGTACGGTATCCCCAGGCATTGCTACCAGTGAAAAGAATCCATCGCGATCACTCACGGTCATCTGCCCGCGGCTTTTGACTAAAATTTGGACGTTGGGTAATAATTGGATCAAAGAATCATTGCTGACAATAACCCCATGAAGTTGCACCGGCTTTTTACCTTCCTGAGCTGAAGCCTGGAAAGAGCAGGTTAAAAGGAGGATAAAAAGTAGTGCGCGCTGCATCATAATGTGATTGTATACTCTTCTACGGAGGTGTTCCCTACACCATCGATTACTACAACACGCAAATTATGGCTTCCTGCGGGGATATCCTTGGGAACAATCACTTTTAACATCTCGTTTTTATAATCGAAGTCAATGCGCACGAACTGGTCATCAATGCGAGCGCTGTAACGCTCCACACCGGTCTTATCGTCCGCCACGCGCAACCGAACCTCTCGATACGCACTGTTGCTGCGTGCATATGGTGTAGATTTTATCAGACCCACCTCAGGTTTTTTTAAATCTTGGTCTATCGAATACGTCCCTGTACTTCGCGTTTCAAAAGTGAGTACCGCTCCTTCACGTGACCCAGTGATGGCGCTCTTTTTTCCTTTGTGATCCGCTTCCCAAAGAAACCAGCCTACTCCAGGCAGTTGTGTACTGTCTAGGGTCCAATTCAATGTCATATACGTCTGTAAAGCCACCCGGCCTTCGCCAATAACGTACTGGTCCGCACCTTTCTCGACTACGTTAAATTCAGCCGTCTTGTACAAGGCACCAGCAGGAATGTGTATTTGAATGGGGCCCAATAGTAAATCGTGATCTTTTTCCCAATCCAGTTTTACAGTGTTCTTCTCAAGCGGCTCCGCTGCTTTTCCTTTCATATAGAACGAAAATTCCGACGAGTTGCCTTCGTGATCCCTAACTTTTACGTGCGCCTTCACTACGCTGTCCTGCGCAACGGTGATCCAGCCCTGCGATGCGCGGAAGGCCGGTGCCGTAAGTTCATACGTAGTTGTAATTTTCAGCGGGTTATTCTCGAGCTCGTACAACCGGGTATAGCGCACGCCTTGGGAACAATACAGGTCGTAGTTGATGTGTGCATTGATGTATCGTGAGGTGTTAAAATTGATTCGGCGGTAGTTGGCCGTGAAAAAGGTCTGCCCATCAATAGTTGCTTCAATACCGTAGACACCGTTGTTATTATTGGCCAAATCTTGCTTGTCCGTGGTGAATACATCGATGCCCAGTGGTTGAGAAACCGACAGGGTATCACTGGAGGAAAATCTACCGGCATCGCTAAAGTCGTTTGCCGTCCAACGTAAACCGCGTATATCCGGCTTGCGCGTATCCTTTACTTCCAGCCCAAATTCTAAGGGGTTCAATGGTTCTTCCGTCTTAGTATCTCTAATCTCGAAGTGGAGATGGGGACCAAAGGAGCCGCCGGTGTTTCCGGAGAAGGCTACAAATTCACCTTTAGAAACAGGGAACTGCTCGGCGCTCGGATAGAGGTTGCCGTCGTTTTTACTGCGATCACGGAATTGGTCCTCCACCCATTGTTCAATTTCAGGTGCAAAGGCATTTAAATGTCCATAAACGGAAGTATACCCTTCTGGATGGCGGATGTACAGGGCGTTTCCGTATCCATAAGGGCTCACAGCGATTCGACTGATGTATCCATCTGCGACGGAAAAAACCTTCAGGCCACTGCGGCCTTGCGTCTTAATATCAATGCCTCCATGGAAGTGGTTTCCGCGCAATTCGGCGAAAGTACCGCTCAAAACCAGCGGAATATCTAATGGAGGACTGGGCGCAAAATTCGATTGCGCTTGTAAAAAAGGGGCCGTTAGTAACAACCCAAGAATTAGGGACCGATTTAACATTCTACAAAGCTACAATTATGGTATATTTGGAGGAAACTGATTTAAATGACTACTGAAATTTCTGAAGTGCTTCAGCGTGTGGTAGATAAGGCCTCGAAAGTGGCCAATCGCAACGCGGAATTACAGTCGAAAGTACAGGAGTTAGAAGAACAAATTGACCATTTGCAAGAAACTCTCGCAGCCTTGCAAGCGGAACATGCAGATTTTCAAGATCAGTTGCAACAACGCAATCTCGCATTAACTGTTCAGAGTGGTTCGCCCGCAAAGGACACGTACAGCGAGGAAAAGATTGCGGAGTTGGTACGGGAGATTGACCGTTGTTTGAAATTGTTAAGTGCGTAACCTCCGTGAGTGAGAACACGTTAAAAATAAAAGTCACCATTGCGAATAGAACTTATCCGCTGACCATTAAAAGGGAAGAGGAGGAGCAGATCAGAGCGGCGGTGAAAACCATAAATGATGCAGTAGCACGGTTTGAAAGCCGTTATGCTGTGCAAGACAAGCAGGATGTACTCAGTATGTGTGCACTGCAGCTTGCTTCCAAAGCGGAAATCGCGCTAAAACAATCTCAAGACGTTCAGTCCCAAGCCGGCAAAGCGCTGGCTGATGTGGAAGCTGTACTAGATGCAGCCCTACAAAACGGATAAACACTTTCCCGTACTTGCTATTTTTTGTGCTAAACTCAACGAGCACGTTGTTATGGACTTCGCTCGAGACGTTACGAGCAGGCCACACCTCTTAGAGGGAGTTCGCTCCAGTGGAAGGTCAAGGCGTCACGGCAAGTGCAGATCCTGATATTTAGGAGTTTAGACAACATGCATAGCAGGTGCGGGATTTTTTAAAAACAGTAAACCCGATAGTGGTATGGTAATGACAATAGTTGCTGCTGTAGTAGGTCTTTTGATCGGTTTGGTTGGAGGCTATGTACTCTGGCAGAATGCACTGAAAAAACGCAGTGCCCTCATGATTACTGAGGCGAAAAAAGAAGCTGAGCAGCTTAAAAAAGATAAGATTTTAGAAGCCAAAGAGAAGTTTTTAGATCTTAAAGAAGAGCACGAACGTGCAGTACAGAAACGCGATCAGAAATTGGCTGAACGCCAGAATTCATTTCGTGAAAAAGACGAACGTCTTAAGAAGAGCATTGAAGATTACAAGAAAGATCAACGCAACGTAGAGCGCGATAAGGAAACCCTAGCTAAAAAGCGTGAGTCGCTCGAGGCGCGTGTGCGTGAGGTGGAGAAACTTCGTGATAAGCAAATTGCAGAATTGGAAAACCTCTCTGGAATGACAGAAGAGGAAGCGAAGCAGCAAATGATTCAAGCCTTAAAGGACAAGGCGAAGCTCGACGCACAGGCTTATGTACAGAATACCATCGAAGAGGCAAAGCTTACCGCAAACCAGGAGGCAAAAAAGGTGGTCATCCAGAGCATTCAACGTGTTGCTACTGAAAACGCCATAGAGAATGCCGTTTCTGTATTCAACATTGAGAACGACGATATTAAAGGTAAAATCATTGGTCGTGAAGGACGTAACATTCGCGCCATTGAGGCGGCGACAGGTGTGGAGATCATTGTAGATGATACACCAGAAGCCATTCTATTGAGCTGTTTTGATCCGGTACGTCGCGAGATTGCACGTTTATCGATGCATAAATTGGTCAGCGATGGTCGTATTCATCCTGCACGTGTCGAAGAAGTGGTTGCGAAAACGACCAAGCAGATTGAAGAAGAGATTGTTCAGATCGGTAAACGTACGGCCATTGATCTAGGTATTCATGGCTTACACCCTGAACTGATCAAAACAGTGGGTCGTATGAAGTACCGCTCCTCTTACGGTCAGAACTTATTGCAGCACAGTCGCGAGGTTGCGAATTTGTGTGCCATCATGGCATCGGAATTGGGGCTTAATCCTAAGATTGCGAAACGTGCCGGTCTATTGCATGATATAGGTAAAGTACCGCATGAAGAAACGGATCTACCGCACGCCATTTTAGGAATGCAGTGGGCAGAGAAATACGGGGAGAAGCCAGAGGTATGTAATGCCATAGGTGCACACCACGATGAGATTGAAATGACCTCGTTGATCTCACCAATCGTTCAGGTATGTGATGCCATTTCAGGTGCCCGCCCAGGTGCCCGTCGAATGGTCGCAGACAGTTACATTCAGCGTCTAAAAGACCTTGAAAATGTAGCGTATGACTTTGAAGGAGTAACAAAGGCCTATGCCATTCAAGCAGGTCGTGAGTTGCGCGTGATGGTGGAGAGTGAAAAAGTAACTGATGCTATGGCTGCTCAGATCTCCTACGACATCTCTCAAAAGATTCAAACTGAAATGACCTACCCAGGTCAGGTGAAAGTGACGGTGATTCGCGAACTGCGTTCAGTGAACGTGGCGAAGTAAGCCCATCATCTTATAGAACGTAAAACGCCCGCGATCGCGGGCGTTTTTTTGCGCGTTACTTTTATGAATTTCACTCTCGAACCCCTTTGTGTTTCATAAACGAGACAAATTACTCCTCTTGTCGATGCGTATCCGCGATTTTTACTGAAAAGTGAACGAATAAAGAGAATTTTAAATCAATTGGGCCTCGTTGGGGTGTTGGACTTTAGCAACAGCAAAACGAACTAAAAACAATTGATGATGAAAAAGAGTATTGCAACTTTAGCATTAACTATTATTGGATTTGTCTCTCAGGCACAAACCGTAGAGATAAAATCAAATGCCTTCGGAATGATCTTCGGTGCTTATAACATAACTGCGGAATTCCAAATTGAAGATAATCCATCGATCACCGTCCTAGGGAGCGTATGGTACAACACGGAAGAATTTAAAGATTGGATGTACATCGACAGAGACGGTGGATTGAGCGCAGGTGTGCGCCAGTATTTTAACCGCTACGAAGATCAGGGTGTATTTTTAGGAGCTGCCACGCGCTACATTTCCAACACTGCAGGTTCATCGGGTTATTGGGATAACATGGGGAATTGGGTGCAGACCTCTGGTGACATTAATGATGATTATGCGTCTTTAGGCTTTACCATAGGGTACAAATACATCTACAATGACAAGATTTCCGTGGATGCCTTTATCGGTGGTGGCCGAATCCTATGGGAGGCACGTGATCAGTCGTACCGTGGTCCCGCTGAATTTATAAGCGGATTCAACTTCGGTTACCGATTCTAAAAAAAAATACTAACCTACACACACCCTCAGGGTTTATTGGTTCCTCGGCTTTGCACTCGTGCAGAGTCGGGGATTTTTTATGCCCGCTCCACCGCCCAGTCCAGCACCTTGCGAATAAGCGAATTCACCGCTTGCGCTGGCTCATCATGAAACGTTCCAGCAGCGCGATTCGCGAGTAATGCAGAAAAGCTGTAGGCTTCGTGTCCCAAGAGCGCAGCAAGGGCGTAGATGCCTGCGGTTTCCATTTCGAAATTGGTCAATGGGTAGCCGTCAAAAGATTGGTGATGCAGCTCGTCCATGGCCTTTTTGAAAACGGAGGAAGTGCGAATGGTTCGTCCTTGCGGCGCGTAAAAACCGGGTAAGGTTGCGGTAATTCCCAACAGTAATTCGGGTATGTCCTGGGCATTGTTCGTGTTGCATGGCGCGGGAATGTAAAACGGATCGAAGGGCGCGCCAGGAACGTTAACCGTTTTGAAGGGATGTTGGTAGAAGGGAAGCAGTCCGTCAAAGGCAAGCGCGCCCGCACTCAAAAGATGCGTACCAAGCGGAATATTTGGGTCTATCGCCCCGCTGGTTCCTATGCGGATGATCGTGAGCTTGCGCAATTGGCCCCGATTCATTCGAGTCACGGGATCAATATTCACCGCCGCGTCCAATTCATTCACGACAATATCAATATTATCCGTCCCCATACCGGTAGATAAAACCAATACCTCTTTCCCGCGTAGTGTGCCTCGAACAATAGTGAACTCACGTCGTTGTTTAGTCCATGCAATAGAGTCAAAGTACTGCGTTACGCCGCTTACCCGGTCAGGATCACCTACGGTAAAAATCAAATTGGGGATGTCCTCACCCTTGAGCCCTAGGTGGTAAACACTGCCGTCGGTATTAAGAATGAGTTCAGAGGGAGCGTGCGGTAACATGAATAGTATCTTTGGTCTCCTCAAAAGTAAAGGAAGTGAAAGCAGAGATCATTACGATAGGCGATGAAATTTTGATTGGACAAATCGTCGATACCAACAGCGCGTGGATTGGCCAGACCTTCAATCTAGAGGGGATAGAGATTTCCCGCATCAACAGTATTACAGATACCGCGGAGGCCATCATAGGGGCGATAGAAGGATTATTACCCACTACGGAACTGGTCATCATGACCGGGGGCCTAGGTCCAACAAAAGACGATTTAACCAAACAAACCTTGGCGCGCTACTTCGGCGCTAAAATGGTTTTTCGCGAAGATGTTTGGGAGCACATTGTGAAATTATTCGAAGGCTTCGGACGCAAACCGGTTGAACGGAATAAGTTTCAAGCTGAGGTCCCGGACAACTGTGAGGTGCTCTTCAACCACAAGGGAACCGCACCGGGCATGCTTTTTCGCCACGAAGGAAGACGCATCGTCAGTTTACCGGGTGTACCGTATGAGATGAAAGGCATCATTGTCGATGAACTCCTGCCGCTCTTGCAAGACGAGATCGACTACCAAATCAAACACAAAACCTTATTTGTGGTGGGCGTTCCCGAAAGTGTGTTGGCGGATCAGATTGAACCGCATGAAAGTAAATTTTCGGAGAACATAAAATTGGCCTACCTCCCCAAGCCTGGCTTGGTCCGATTACGCCTTACGGCGCGAGGCAAACGCGCGGACGATCTGCATTCGGATCTTGAAGCAGCAGCGCGCGTGTTGAAACAGGCAGTGGGGGATCCATTGATGGACGGTTCAAACAGCGCGATAGAAAAGTATTTAGGGGAAGTGTTGACGCAAAAAGGCCTCACCGTTGGCACGGCGGAAAGTTGCACAGGCGGTGGCATTGGCGCGACGCTGGTCAGTGTACCAGGATCCTCAGCGTATTTTGAAGGCAGCATTGTAGCGTATTCGTACGATATCAAAGAGACACTTTTAGGCGTGGATCACAAGACGATCGTAGAAAAAGGTGCCGTTAGTGAGGAAGTCGTTCGGCAGATGTCTGAGGGCGCGCGCGCAAAATTAAAGGTGGATTTTGCTGTTGCGGTCAGTGGTATCGCAGGTCCGGACGGTGGCACGCCCGATAAACCGGTCGGAACAAGCTGGATTGCAATAGCTGGCCCAACCCGCACTATTACTGAGAAATTTGTCTTTGGTAAGGTGCGCGAACGCAACATTCAAAAGACTATATTCGCGGCGTTAAATTTATTACTCAAAGAAGTTGAAGATTATGGGTAAGTAATGTTGGTCAATAATATTAATTGACTTAATTTTGCAAACCATTTTGGTACAACCCAGAAAACAAAATAGCTTATGTCACGTGTTTGTGATTTGACCGGTAAGAAGGCAATGACAGGAAACAACGTTTCCTTTTCGAATAAGAAGAACAAGAGAAAGTTCAACGCGAACTTGTTCACGAAGAAGTTTTACATCCCAGAAGAGGACCGTTGGGTTACTTTGAAGGTTGCAGCTTCTACATTGAAGACTATCAATAAAAAAGGTATCTCTGCAGTATTGAAAGATGCAGCAGCTAACGGATACGTAGTAAAATAATATAGGACATGGCCAAGAAAGGTAACCGCGTTCAAGTAATCCTAGAGTGTACCGAGCACAAAGAGTCAGGTATGCCAGGTACTTCTCGTTACATTACAACAAAGAACAAAAAGAATACGCCAGATCGTATGGAGTTGAAAAAATTCAACTCGGTATTAAAGCGCATGACTGTTCATAAAGAGATTAAGTAAGATGGCAAAGAAAGTAGTAGCAACGCTTAAGTCAGCTGACGCAAAGCAATTCACGAAAGTGATCAACATGGTAAAAAACGCAAAAGGGTCGTACTCTTTTGAAACACGTGTAGTGCCTAAAGATTTAGCTAAAGACTTCTTGAAATAAGATCCGTCTTTAATCACGATATTTGAACCACTCCCCGGAGTGGTTTTTTTTTATCTAATTATTGCAGTCGTATGAGCTTCTTTTCAAAATTCTTCACCAAAGACAAGAAAGAGACCTTAGATCAAGGCCTTGAGAAAACGCGCAGCAGTGTATTCGAAAAGATTACACGCGCCGTTGCTGGAAAGAGTTCTGTTGATGATGAGGTATTGGACGATATAGAAGAGGCGTTAATCACTTCTGATGTAGGGTTAGATACGACGGTGAAGATTATAGAGGCTTTGGAGGAGCGTGTCGCGCGCGACAAAGTCATGAATCAGGACGAGCTGATGCAGATGCTTTACGAGATCATCTCTGGGCTCATGCAGCACGAACGCGGTGCCTGGGAAGACTTTGAGCTTCCTAAAACCCAGGGGCCTTACGTTCTTATGGTGGTCGGTGTGAATGGTGTAGGGAAAACTACCACCATCGGTAAGCTCGCTCACCAGTTCAAAAACAAAGGATACAGTGTAGTGCTTGGAGCTGCAGATACCTTCCGCGCCGCCGCCATTGAGCAGTTGGGCGTATGGGGTGAGCGCACAGGTGTACCTGTGATTAAACAAGAAATGGGATCGGATCCCGCGTCCGTAGCTTACGACACGCTGCAACATGCCGTTTCTAAAGGTGCTGACCTGTGTATCATAGATACGGCCGGTCGATTGCACAACAAGAAGAATTTAATGACGGAGCTCAGTAAGGTGCGCCGCGTAATGCAGAAAGTTGTGCCGGATGCGCCGCATGAGGTACTGTTGGTGTTAGACGGTTCGACCGGACAGAATGCCCTGCTTCAGGCGAAGGCGTTTTCTGAAGCTACACAAATCACTTCATTGGCCGTTACGAAATTGGACGGGACCGCAAAAGGTGGCGTCGTGATCGGCATTTCGGACCAATTAAATGTACCTGTGAAATTCATCGGCGTCGGCGAAGGCATGGAAGACTTACAACTGTTCAACCCCGAAGCGTTTGCTTCAAGCTTATTTAACAAATAATCCAGTATGCGTACACGTAGCAGCAAAAAAAACAGCATTAATGTTGTGACGCTTGGGTGTTCAAAGAACATCTACGATTCTGAAGTTTTAATGGGTCAACTCAAAGCAAATGGCAAAGAAGTGACGCACGAAGCACCGGAAGAAGAGGAGGGGAATATTGTGGTCATCAATACTTGTGGTTTTATTGATAACGCGAAGCAAGAGAGTATTGATACGATCTTGCACTACGCAGATAAAAAGCAACGCGGTGAGGTAGACCAGGTGTATGTAACGGGTTGTTTATCAGAGCGCTATAAGCCCGATCTTGAATCAGAAATTCCAGATGTGGATGCATATTTCGGGACACGTGATATGCCACTGTTGTTAAAGACATTGGGTGCAGATTACAAACACGAATTGGTAGGTGAGCGTATGACCACGACGCCTAAGCATTTTGCGTATTTAAAGATTGCGGAAGGTTGCGACCGTCCGTGTAGTTTTTGTGCTATTCCATTGATGCGCGGCGGACACCGCTCAACGCCTATTGAAGATCTCGTTACAGAAGCGCAAAAATTGGCGGCGAAAGGGGTTAAAGAATTGATTCTCATTGCTCAGGATTTGACGTACTATGGTTTAGACCTCTACAAAGAGCGCAGATTAGGAGCGCTTTTAAAAGAGTTGGTTAAAGTAGAGGGAATCGAATGGATTCGCTTGCATTACCTCTTTCCATCGGGTTTCCCGCAAGATGTTTTAGACATTATTCGCGAGGAGCCTAAAGTGTGTAATTATATAGATATCCCACTGCAGCACATTGCTGATCCAGTGTTGAAGAGTATGCGTCGTGGTACTACAAAAGCGAAGACAGATGCCTTATTGGCGATGATGCGCGAAAAGGTTCCGGGCATTACCATTCGTACCACGTTGATTGCCGGTTATCCCGGGGAAACGGAGGAAGACCATCAGGTCGTATTGGATTGGGTTCGTGAACAGCGTTTCGATAGATTAGGTGTGTTCGCTTACAGCCACGAAGAAAATACACACGCCTTCAATCTTGAAGACGACGTCCCTGCGGAAGTAAAGCAACAACGCGTGGATGAAATCATGGCGATTCAAATGGACATCAGTCGCGAATTAAATGAGCAGAAAGTAGGCAATGAATACCGCGTACTGATTGACCGTAAGGAAGGTGCACATTTTGTAGGACGTACGGAGTTCGACAGTCCGGATGTCGACAACGAAGTGCTTATACCCGCAGAGGATATTTATTTGAAAATCGGTGATTTCTGCACGGTTAAAGTCGTAGAAGCGCACGATTATGATCTAATCGCCGAAGTACTTTAGGGCAACGTATCCTTTATCACGTAGGTTTTTTAGCCGCAGTGGCACCTTTGTACCATAACCGTACAATTGTCGCCATGAGTGTTGAAATACTATCAAGAATACAGTTTGCCTTTACTGTTTCCTTCCATTACATCTATCCGCCATTGTCCATCGGTTTAGGGCTACTTATGGTGCTTTTTGAAGGCTCATATTTGCGCACGGGAAAAGAGGTGTATCATACCCTTGCCCGTTTCTGGACGAAAATTTTTGCATTGACGTTCGGTATAGGTGTGGCAACAGGAATTGTCATGGAATTTGAATTTGGAACCAATTGGGCTGCTTACAGCCGATTTGTTGGCGATATTTTCGGATCAGCCTTAGCCGCGGAAGGTCTCTTTGCTTTTGCGCTCGAATCTGGATTTTTAGGCATCCTCTTATTTGGTTGGAACAGAGTGAGTAAAGGCATGCACTTCATCGCAACTTTAGGGGTTTGGTTAGGGTCTATGTTCAGTGCAGTATGGATTGTAGTTGCCAATTCTTGGCAACAAACGCCTGCGGGTTTTCATCTGGTGGGTCACGGTATGAACGTTCGTGCAGAGGTCACAGATTTTTGGGCGATGGTGTTCAATCCGTCGTCCGTGGATCGTTTGAGTCATACTTGGATAGGAGCGTTTCTTGCCGGTGGATTTTTAATTATCAGTGTCCATGCTTGGTACCTTTTAAAAGGAAAGCATATTGAAGTGTCTAAAAAGGCCTTACAAATCGCCATACCTTTCGTTGCTGTCGTTTCCTTGGCTCAATTATTCACAGGTCATCACAGTGCAGAAGGAGTTGCGAAAAATCAACCGGCTAAATTGGCTGCGCTGGAAGGACATTATGCAGATACGGCGGCAGCGGATATGTATATAATGGGGTGGGTCGATCAAGAAAATCAGACTGTACGAGGGCTTAAAGTCCCGGGTGGCCTAAGTTTTCTGTTAGATTATGATTTTGAACATCCTGTGCCGGGGCTCAATGCTTTTGCGGAGCAAGATCGGCCAAAGCAAGTGAATGCAGTCTTTCAATTCTACCACCTCATGGTCGCAATTGGGATGGCCTTGATTGGTATCTCTTTACTTGCATGGTGGCTGCTCTACCGCGGAAAGTTATGGGAGCACAAATGGCTGCTGCGTGTATTAGTTTGGAGCGCCATTTTACCTCAGTTAGCCAATCAATTCGGTTGGTTTGCAGCAGAAATGGGCCGCCAGCCGTGGGTGGTATACGGGCTGCTTCGNACATCGGATGCATTCTCACTGGCCGTGAGTAAACAACAATTGGTCTTTTCACTCGTCTTATTCGCAGTCATTTACTCCCTGCTCTTTAGCCTGTTCATTTACCTTTTGAATAAAAAAATTGTTCACGGACCAGAGGATCGCACCTTACGTGATTACCGTCCTAAACAAGCATCAACTGCTGAAATCTACAAATCGTAAAACACTATGGACTATACTAGCATGTATTCGGCAACACTTTTTGGATTGGATTACCCAACGCTTTGGTTTTTAGTGGTCGGGGGCGTTTTTTCAGGATATGCCATCTTAGACGGTTTTGATTTAGGCGCAGGTTCACTGCACCTATTTTTTAAGAAGGAGGAAAACCGTCGCATTGCATTGAATGCTGTAGGCCCGGTTTGGGACGGTAATGAAGTTTGGCTAGTTATAGGCGGGGGAGCCTTATTTGCGGGATTTCCAGATCTTTATGCCACACTCTTTAGCGGACTTTATGTGCCGTTCATGTTGTTTGTAGCACTGCTGATATTTAGAGCCGTAAGTATAGAGTTTCGTTCGAAGGAGAAAATGCTCTGGTGGCGTAAACTTTGGGATACGACGTATATGATCAGTTCTTCGGGTTTGTCCATCGCTTTGGGTGCGGTGCTTGCAAATGTATTAGAAGGCATGCCGATAAATGAAGCAGGAGATTACGTGGGNAACGGTTGGGATTTTTTAAGTCCCTATGCCATTATTATTGGTTTAACGACTTGGGCCTTATTCATGATGCACGGGGCTATTTATTTGGCGCTTAAGACGCAAGGTGCCATGTATGAATTTGTCACGCTTTGGGTCAAACGCTCCATTATCTTTTTTATCCTGATGTTTCTCATTGCCTCTGGATACACCATGCTCTTTGTTGAACATATGGTTGCGCCGCTCAAAGAACATCCCGTTTTACTTTTGCTGCCCCTAGTTGCGCTTTTGAGTATAGCGAATATTCCACGACTTGCAGAGAAACGAAATTTCACATTGGCTTTTGTATTCAGTGCCCTGACTGTGAGTATGCTGTTCATACTCGTAGCAATTGGCTTGTTTCCAACCTTCTTAGCCAGTACTATAGATCCGGCTTATGACATTACAGTATATACGAGCGCGGCTTCTGAAAAAACGTTGGGAATTATGCTGTTGATGGCCAGCATAGGTGCGCCTTTAGTGGGACTGTACACCTTCATCGTGTACAGATCGTTTCGAGGGAAAGTCAAGCTTGACGAGCATTCCTATTAACCTTTTACTTTTTGAACATTCGTTGAGGAAAACTTCAATTTTCTGCGGCTGTAGATAGATGGAATTGGCTTGGGCAAACGTTATATTTGTTTATATGCGTATTCCATCCATTATTCGACTCATAGTACTATTGCTGGCCGGCCAGGGCGTCGTGCACGCGACTTCATTGCAAGGGGACACTACCGCTCAGGCAGTGCTCGCTAATGCGCAGTGGGAATTGGTGCGCTCGCCCGCAACTTTTGAGCCCGCCGGATGGCAATCTTCAGATGCATTGGCACTCACACGGGTGCAAGCTGTGAAGATGGGGCTTACCGTTAACGATTTTGTGGACGAACGCTTTGATCCTGTAAAAGGAAAACAAGCTGCGAGCCGGTATTACGGGAAAGAAATAGCGGTCACTCTTGAAGCCACGGTTAAGACTTCCCCTGGAACGGTTTTACTCAGTGCGTTAGCGGATGAAGCGCAAATAAAGTTGCGCGAGTTGGAAACTGCTAATCCTCATTTAACTCGTGATGTATTGCCGAAGGGAGCTGCACTGTATGGCATTGAATGGATGCCGAGCTCTGAAGATTGGACTTCATTAATTGAAGAGCAGCAGGCATATGAACAGGACCTTTTGGCGCAATATGAAAAACGCAAAAAGCAAGTTTTATCCTTCATGCCTGATCCGTCGACCCACGATGCCATCACCTACACGGTGCGCTCTGGCGACTATTTAGGGCGTATTAGTACAAACTTAGGAGTGAAGGTGAGTGATCTGCAGAAATGGAACCGCATCAAAGGGAATACCATTTATGCCGGTCAAAAATTGACCGTCTGGGTGCCTTCAGCGAAAAGCGAATCGGTCCAGATCGCTGCCGCAGCACCGAAAGAAACGCCTGAATCTGCCGCTCCAACAAAAGAGGAAGCACCCAAGAAAGAAGTGCTTGCCGTTGCCGGTGAGTTCATTACTTATGAAGTTAAGCCCGGAGATACGCTCTGGGGCATTGCGAATAAATTTCCCGGTGTTAGCGCAGATAATATCAAGACTTGGAACAAAGTTGATGAATTGATTAAAGCGGGTGAGCAGCTTAAAATCAACACCCAAACCATTACCGATTATTCTCCCGATAAATACCCTAGTACCCTTTAGGGCATGAATAAACCGGCACATCTTTTTTTATTCCTTTTCGCATTAGGCGGCATCATGCTGGGATTGAGTTTTCTTTCCCCAAATGAGAAATGGCAGGTAGGTCCTTTTGAGATTGGCTATTATACCCCTGACGAACTACTGGGTACACTGTGGTCAGATGATGATAGCACGAAATCTTCAGTGCCGGTGCCTGAAAATGCGGTCTTGGATGCGCTTATAGAAGCGACCGACTCTGCAGTTGCACCACTGTTGTCGGGTGCGTCTAAGCTTCTACCAGTGAAAAAGGTGGTGGAATTGGATACAGCAATCCAGGTAGTCGATGTGAAACTCTTTGCACCGTTCTTTGACGCGTTAGCGCGCCTTGCAAAAGACCCGAATTCGCGTGTTCGCGTGCTGCATTTCGGAGATTCGCAGTTAGAGGGGGACCGCATAACGATGCAGTTGCGCGATGCCTATCAACGGAACTATGGCGGTACGGGCTTTGGCTATGTGGCGCTGCAGCCGCTGGTCGCACCATCTTCTCTGGCCTTTGAGAATGAAGAGGGGCTGGCTCGAAAGACGGTTTTTGGTCGTCGCGATACTGCCTTTGCGGATATGAAATATGGACATTTAGGTTCTTTTACCTTGGTAGAGCCTAATGATAGTGGCCAATTTGCGGGAAGAATCACCTTTAAAAAACGGAATTGGGGGTACAGTCGCGCCCGGAACTTCACTACTGCGAAAATGCACCTTGAGGGGGCATCGCCTTCTGTGGTACAAATTCGGGTGGCTGATTCTATTTTTTCTACGCGCATTTTTCCCGCCGGTGAATGGACCCTTGCTCTAGCACTTCCATCCGAAGATGAATTTTCAATGCGCATCAGCTCTGAAGAACAAATACGCGTATATGGCATCAGCTTTGAAAGCCCCTTCGGATTTCATGCGGATAACGTAGCCATGCGTGGTGCATCGGGTATGATTTTTACTAAAATGAACGCTCCTCAGTTCAAAGCCTCATTAGAACGCGAGGCCTATGATTTAATCCTTCTACAGTTTGGTGGTAATGCTGTACCGTATTTGAAGGATGAGGCGCACGCAGGTAGATTCGCTCGTGCGTTAGCGCGCCAAGCAGAATATATGAAACGACTGTACCCAAAGGCAGCATTTCTTTTCATCGGCCCATCAGATATGGCTCGAAAAGATGGACTGGAATTTAAGAGTTATCCGCTATTGGAAGAATTGACCCTACAGCTAAGGAATGAGATGCTGGCTCGGGGCGTAGCTTTTTGGGACCTTTACGACGTCATGGGCGGTTCGGGATCTATGGTGGACTGGGTAAATTTGGAACCGGCCTTGGCAGTTAGGGATTATATTCATTTCACACCTAAAGGCGCGAGCAAAGTAGGTTCCTCACTGGTTCGCGCGCTAGACGTTTTACAAGCACAGTACGATGCGGTTATAGCCGCTGAACGTGCAGAAGAGCAGCGGTTATCAGATTCTTTGGAACTGCACAAGCAAATGAACCAAGGCACAGGTGCCGCAACAGGATCTACAGAATGAGACAACGACTAGCGGTAGTATTCATGGTAGGTGCATTGGCACTGCAGGCTCAAGAGTCTCTAAACGCTCTAGCGCTGAAATACCCCTTCTTAGACACGACGAAACAGTCGCTTCAGTATTTTGGATCCGAAGATGCTTTGGCACATTTCTTTGAGAAATTGGACCGAACCATATTTGAAGGGGAGGGCAAAGTAAATGTTGTACATATGGGCGGTTCGCACGTTCAGGGGGGGACTTTGAGTCATACGATGCGCATGAATTTGGCCCAATTGGCCCCAGAATTAAATGTAGAACGCGGCTTCTTTTTTCCGCATCGATTGGCGAATACCAACATGCCGGGTAATCTTTATGTGAAGAAAATAGGGACTTGGGAGGGATGNAGAAATTCCATTCCACGCAACAACTGCCCCTGGGGATTTAGTGGGATAGATGCCATNACACGCGATACAGATGCCGGCTTTGTAGTGCAGAGTTTCAGCGGTCCTGGAAAAGCCTATGCCTTTAAAGAACTGCGCGTTTTTGAACATTATTCGTCCAATACCATGGTACCCGTTTGTACGCCAGCGCCGGACAGTACGTTCTTAGATACGGTGGCCGGTGTGCGCTGTTGGTTTTTTAATGCATTGGTCGATTCTATTGCCGTTACGTTCAACGCACCCGCTGAAGGGGAGCACCAGTACACGTTGCAAGGTCTTCAAATGGTCCGCGATGAGCCCGGCTTGATTTACCATGCCCTCGGCGTTAATGGGGCGGCAACAAAGTCTTTCCTACGCAGTGAGAATTTTATTGAGCAAGGGGCCTATGTGGCACCCGACTTGGTCATCTTTGGTTTAGGAATCAATGATGCATATAAGCCAGATAGCGAGTGGCATCCCGAAGAATACAAGGCGCGATACGATACGCTTGTGGATTGGTTCCGAACCATTAATCCCGATTGTGCCTTCATCTTCATGACTAATAATGACAGTTATTACAAACGCCGTACGCCTAATAAGCACGCTTTGGATGTGGTTCGTGTGATGGAACAGTTGAGTAAAGAACACGACGCGGCACTATGGGACCTTTTCGGGGTAATGGGCGGTTTAAACAGTATTGCGGTTTGGGAAGAGCAGGGTTTGGCGAAATCGGATAAAATTCACTTTACAAGAGCGGGATACAAACTAAATTCTGATCTGCTTTTTTGGGCATTTTGGGAGGCTTATGAGCAACATTTAAAAGCCCTTGCCCCATGATGGAACAGTGGAATATAGTAGAGTGGTTGACCTACCAGCAGGACAGTCCGTTGCTGTTCACGCAGCGTTATTTCTGGGTGTTTTTTGCCCTGGTCATGGGCGGTTACAGCGTCGTATATAAACATACCGCTCGTCGCAACCTTTTCCTCTTCGCTGTTTCCTTATTTTTCTACTACAAGACCAGCGGCTTCTACTTTATTATTTTACTTTTTTCTACGGCCATTGATTTCGGTATAGGTTGGGCCATATTTAGGAACAAGGTGCGCTGGCAACGCCAAGCTCTTGTTGCTTTGAGTGTCGTCGTGAATCTGTTCGTACTCGGGTATTTTAAGTACGCCTATTTTATTGCCGGTTTCCTGCATGATTTAACGGGAATAGAAATTGAGGTCGTGAACCAATTCGCCCTATGGACGAACAATGCCGTCGGTACGAATTTCGTGTTTGATCGTATCCTCTTGCCCGTTGGAATTTCCTTCTTCACCTTTCAAACCATTTCTTACAGTGTCGATATCTACAGGGGCCATGTAGCGCCGGTTAAAAACATCTTTGACTTTGGGTTTTACGTGAGTTTCTTTCCGCAATTGGTCGCCGGCCCCATTGTACGTGCTTCAGAATTTATTCCACAGCTCTATCAACCGTATGCACTAACGAAAGAGCGCGCAGGTTTAGCAGTGTTTTGGATTTTAAACGGATTGCTTAAAAAATTGGTCCTCGCGGATTACCTCGCGGTCCAATTCATCGATCGCGTCTTCGATAACCCTCAACTCTATAGCGGTTTTGAAACCATGAGCGCACTCTTCGGCTACTCCATGCAGGTCTATGCTGATTTCTCAGGCTATACAGACGTCGCTATTGGTATTGCAATGCTCTTAGGATTCACCTTGCCGAAAAACTTTAATAGTCCCTATAAGGCCTCCTCAGTGGCCGAATTCTGGCGTCGCTGGCATTTGTCATTGTCGACTTGGTTGCGCGATTACCTGTACATCCCATTAGGGGGCAATAGAACCGGCTCCATAGCCTCTTACCTTATTGTATTCCTCTTTTTAGTAATGATTGCTTTAGTGGTGGACCAACCCTTACTTTCTGTATTGCTCGGTGTGCTCTTCGCTGGAGGCTATTTACTCATGCGTTACAGTACCACAGCAGAGCGTTGGGTCAATACGAACATTAACCTCATGTTGACCATGGTATTAGGAGGACTTTGGCACGGTTCCTCTTGGAACTTTGTTACTTGGGGTACGCTCAATGGTGTAGGTCTAGTGGTCTATAAGAATTGGAAGAAAATTTCACCGTGGGCGGATAAGTCGCGCTGGTACAACCGCGCCATAGGTTTAGTGATCACTTTGGTATTTATCACTTTTACACGCGCATGGTTCCGCTCACCAACCTGGGACGGCGCCATTCAAATTCTCGCGAAAATTCCAAATGACTTTGGTTGGTCCACCGTTGGCGGAGTGCTTGCCGGGAACTGGAAGTATTTTACGGTCCTCATCCTGGGCTATTGCATCCACTGGATTCCGAGCGCTCACAAGGCCAGCCTTCGCCGGGCCGTTAGCACCGCGCCCCTTTGGGCGCTGTTCGCGCTTGCTCTTGCCGCAACAATGGTCATTTATCAAATCCTTAGTGCTGAGGTTCAGCCATTTATTTACTTTGCATTTTAATCCCTTCGGCTTATCTTGAGGAAAAGCTAAAAATGCATGTTGAAGCGACATAAGGGGATAGGTTTCTTGGGGATAACGGCATTATTTGCGTTGTTCACATGGAGTTGCGACCAACCGCCGGTAAACGTCGGTCCACTCTTCATACCACTGTACGAAGCCGGCGAGGAGTACAGTTTTCGCGGTTTACATGCAGTAGACGATAGCGTAGTCGTTGTAGGCGGTACCCAAGGCAGTTTTTGTTACAGTCTCGACGCGGGAATCCATTGGGAATTCATGCAAATCCCGGACGCGCCAGAGAGTCAGTTCCGCAGCGTATGGGCCCAGGATCATTCCCGCTTCCTCGCCGTTAGTGCGGGCGCACCTTCTTACATTTACTTTACTGACGACCGCGGTGCACATTGGTCGCGGGTGTTTTCGGATACGGCACAATCCACCTTTTTAGACGGCATTGCATTTGCGAACGATACGCTGGGATGGGTTTTTGGTGATCCTGTAAACGCACGTTTCAAGCTTTTACAGACCACGGATGGCGGTAGTCATTGGACGGAGATTGAAGGTCCAGTCGCAATTGACGGTGAGGCGGCATTTGCTGCAAGTGGATCATCCATGCTTTACCACGATTCAACGCTGAGTATTGTAACAGGTGGAACCGTTTCGCGAATCCACCTGTCGTCGAATGGCGGGAAAAATTGGGCAGCCAAATGGCTGGAGTTACCCCAGGGTTTGCCGAGCCAGGGCGCATTTGCTCACGATTGGCACAACAATCGTTACATCATAGTGGGCGGCGATTACCTCTACGATACTGCAGCATTAGGAAATGCCATTGAATACGATCCTGAAAGTGCCTACTACACAACGAATGCAGATCTTAGTCGCCTCCCATACAGTTCCGATGTAGTGGGTGCAGGGCAGAATATGTATTTTACGGGAACCGCTGGCATGTATTACGCGGATACGGTTCTACATGAATTGGACACCACAGCCATGCACAGCTTAGCGTACAGCGGAAAATATGTGTTTGCCTCCGGCCCAAAGGGTCGCATAGGACGTATTTTTCTAGGAACCAGGCAAGAGTTAAGAGCAGTAATGAATACGTTAAAGAAGTAGATAATTCATGGAGGGTATACCGAATCAAGGTTTTAAAGGATTAATCCAGAATTGGAAGAGCGATATGATTGCGGCCGTAAGTGTTGCGCTGATCGCTTTGCCTTTATCGCTAGGTATAGCTCTAGCTGCAGGAGCACCGGCCATGGCGGGTATCTTCTCTGCGGTTGTGGGTGGAGTGGTGACGACCTTGTATCGTGGCGGTCACGTCTCAGTCAATGGGCCAGCTAAGGGTGTGATCGGCGTAATATTGCTAGGAATCGTTCTTATGGACGACGGTTCAGGTCAGGCCTTTAACTACGTGCTCGCCGCTATTGTTGTCTCAGGTGCACTCCAAACGTTGTTGGGCATTTTTAAATTGGGTCAAATAGCCGATATTTTTCATGCTTCGGTTATTCAGGGCCTCTTAGCGGCCATTGGCATCATTATCTTTGCCAAGCAGATTCACGTTGCGTTAGGAACGCATTCGGAGAGCGCCAATATCATTGATAATCTAGTGGATGCAGTGCTTATGCTGCCTCATGCGAATCCATTTGTAGTTCTTATTTCGCTGCTCGGTCTGCTGATGCTTGTTTTTAGTAAGCGCATAACGAATCGATTCTTTCATTTTCTGCCGGTTCCTATCTGGGTGATTGCGCTTTCCATACCATTGGTCTATCTATTCAATTTCTTTGAGCCACACGATATAGCACTTTTAGGCAATTCCTTTTCCGTAGGTCCTCATCTGCTCTTAGATATTCCTAATTCTATATGGGACTCCATCATGCACCCCAATTTTGGTAAGGTAGATACCTTGGAATTTTGGTCCATTGTATTCTCAATGCTACTCATTACCAGTATAGAACATTTGGCCATTGCCAAAGCAGTGGATAAAATTGATCCTTATAAGCGAAAGACGGATTTAAATAAAGATTTAACCGGAATTGGCATTAGTACCATGGTTGCGGGTATGATTGGCGGACTGCCCATTATTTCGGTAATCATCAGAAGTTCTGTAAATATCCACAACGGTGCGAAAACCAAATGGTCGAACATGTACCAGGGGCTGCTGCTGTTACTCTTCATCGTGGTTTTGAGCCCGGTCATGCGTCAAGTTCCCTTGTGCGCTTTCGCCATACTTTTAGTGAACACCGGATTTAAATTGGCTTCACCTGCGGTGTTTAAACAAGTCTATAATCAGGGTATTGAGCAATTGGTTTTCTTTGTTGCGACCATGGTGTTGACCCTCTACACGAATCTATTAGTAGGCTTGCTGGGCGGTTCTTTATTGGTGCTGATCACTCACATACTTTTAGCAAAAGTACCCGTGCTCCAGTTTTTCAATCTTGTCTATAAATCCAGAACAAAACTCATTCGCCTTCCGGAAGGTGGGTACAACCTTAAAATTAGAGGGGTGGCCAATTTTTTATGTATTCTAAAAATAGATAAGCTGGTTGCCCAAATCCCTGCCGGTACCGATGTCAATATTGATCTTTCAGAAGCTCGTCTGGTCGACATGTCCTACATGGACTACCTTGTGGAGTACCTCATGAAGCAGCGCGAAACAGGGGGCAATGTGTTTATTTCTGGCTTGGACGATCACATTTCCTCAACTACCTACAATAGAGCTTTAAAATTCAAGATCACGAGCTCGGCCATTCGCTTAACTAATAGACAGAAGCGCCTGCGGAATTTAGCGACTGAAAGGGGCTACCTGTTCTCCAGCCAAATCAATTGGAATACCACTTATCTCAAGAAGTTCCACTTCTTTGAAATACGACCTATTGAACGAAAAATCAATTGTTTGAATGGCACCTTCGAAGATAAAGACGTTTCATGGGAGATTGCCGACATCACGTTTAATGAAGGTAAAGCCTTTACCGCAGAAACCTTCAACACTACTGCAATGGTGTTGAAATTGAATAAAACTTTACCACTGTTCACATTGGAGAAAGAGCGTACCTATGAAAAGTTGTTCGACCGTGTCATCGCGTTCACCGGCTATCGAGACATAGAATTTGAAATGTATGCGAACTTCTCCAAGAAATTTGTGGTTATGGGCAATGACGAAGCGGCACTGCGCAGCCTATTTACGGAGGACATTTTACGCTTCTTTGAAGAGCATCAAATCTCTCATATAGAATCGAATGGTGAAGCCTTGCTTGTCTTTAATAAGCTGAAGTTGGCCAGGACGGATGAAACGATCGAGTTTATTGAATATGGCGTGGAATTGGCGAACCTTTTTAAAGTATAACGAAGATTTTAGTCTCAAATTTTGGATGAAAGGGGCAAAGAATGGCCAGGTATAGTGTTCCACTTTATTTTGATGTTTAGTTTTGCCGCGTTTGAGCGAAGTAGGGACAACATCCGCCTGTGGCGCTCAAGATGAATAATACGAATGCCGAATGCGCAAAGGAGCAGCATGTTTCACTTTGCTCTGAAGGTTACGGTTAACGAATAAAGAACCAATCACAATGAGTAATGATTTAAAAACCACCGCACTGACCCATGTTCATGAAGCTTTAGGTGCGAAAATGGTACCGTTCGCGGGGTACAACATGCCTGTGCAATACAATGGACTGAAATTAGAGCATGCTGCTGTCCGTGAGGCAGTGGGTATGTTCGATGTAAGTCATATGGGCGAATTTTTTGTCGAAGGGCCGC